>JAABUX010000542.1_pt1 | contig 64312 bp, 59 predicted proteins | sample 5561851 | NCBI WGS metagenome assembly JAABUX01 (sample SAMN10711883, study PRJNA513361) | rock metagenome | isolation source: Antarctica rocks | place: Antarctica: Victoria Land, Richard Nunatak red sandstone | collected 2016-01-03
CGCCGGACGCTTTCGTTCTCGAAGACGGACGAAATGCACGACAACTGCCTGCGCTTGTTCCTGCACGAGTACAACCAACCGACCAAGCATCAACCGAAGAAGCTCAGGCTAATTTGAGCCACTACCATAATATTTAGGCCAGGCAGCCGGCTATGAGCCGACGGGCGGCGGTTTCAACGATGCCCTGAGCCGCTTGCGTACACTCGCGCTGATCGAGGGGTGGGATGAGCTGCGGGCGAGTGATGCGCTGTGTCTTCCCAAACTGTTTCTACTGGCTTGTTCCCTCGCCTTGTGGCTGTTTTCTGGCGGCTTTTGTGCCTGCCGCTGAACCCAAACTTGCCACAAGCCCTGCAAAGCGGCATCATCGACAGCGTATTCGAGCCGGTTCGAGCCGGCTAGTGCAAGGTATACTCAAAGCAAACCGCACTTCCAGAACGGCTTTACGGCTCTGGACACGGCTTTACGGCTCTGGGCATTGTTGAACAGGGGATGCGATCACAAAAAGACGTGATTTAGAAGACATGATTGGAGGATTTTGCCAGTGAACAATTTTATTCTCTCCGGGCAGCCATTGGCGGAGGGTGTTGCGCTGAGCTGGCCGCGCGTGGCGAATGCAGTACGCTACGAGGTCCGTCGGCGGGAGCCGCTTTCCCAGGTTGCGGTAGTTGGGACGACGGAAAAAGCCGTCTACCTGGACGAAGAAACATTCACCGATGCTGATTATGTGTACCGGGTTCGTGCCATTCTGGAAGACGGGGAAAGCCTGGACTCACTGATGCTCGACATCACGGCCTGCGGCCCACGAACAGCGACGCGCATCACTATTGGAGCTAAGGGAATCAACCGCGAGTGAAGCAATCCCAGAATAAATTAGTCCCAGAATAAAGCAAATCTAGTGCGAATAATTGACGCAAGATGTTGAACAAAATAGGGAGAAACCAAAGAAAGGAAGAGGAGCTATGAGGCCCCCGACCGTCCGCAATACTGAAGGTCCAATCAACGACCTCATCTACGCTGTGAATTTCTATATCACGACCGGCGACCGCATTGGCGAGGGAAATGCAGCCGAGGTCGAGGGTGGGCAGTTATTAGTCATCATTCCTTTGGGCAAGACAAATGCCGATGATCAGGCCGATGCCAACCGGCTTGAGCAGGGGGTGGCGGAGATTCAGCGCGGCGGCGCGGTGGCGGTCACGCTGGAGCGCCATGCGGACACAGGCGCGTTCGACTATCTGCTGCTGAAACTGGCTGTCCAAGATGCCCATCTCCTGGCCCGAGAACTGGTGCGGCAAATGGGCGGCAAAGGCTGGGGAACACCTAAGCGCACTATTGACCAACACTTCATGGGGCTTCGGGAGAAAATCCTCAGCGATGAAGGCGTATAAGCGACAGCGGTGAAGGCGTATAAGCGGCTCTTGAAACAGGGAAGCGCGGCTTTTCTATCAACCCCGGTGGATGTTAGGTGCCAGCAGGACGTAAGTGACCCCAGCTTCGGTCGTGACCCAAACGAACTCGCCCGTGTCCAGATAATAAACCGAAGTCACCGTGCCGCCCCGACGCGCCGCCTCGTCCAAATGCTCCTCCTCCCATTCGTCATCCACCATTCCCCAATCCCCGGCCCGGTGGCGATCAATTAATTTGCTTAGGGTGACGCCGGCCAAAGCCAGCGCAGCGGGCACGTCCGGCTCGATATTCAATCGTCCAATGCGAACGACAGCTTCTTGGGAGGCACTTTTCGGCTTTTGTTCATTCATGGTAAATCCTTTCATTTCGTCCTTTTGATTTGACACTTTTTCTTGATCTACCATCCGTCAGCAGTTTATTTCTGTCAGGTCGATCAGTATTCGTCAGATCAATATTCGGCCGGCAACAGCGCGGTGGTTGCGGCGCAGTCTGCCTCTGTGATGATCCAGACTTTGACGCCGCTGCGAAGAATGTAAACCGAGAAAACGCGCCCGCCATCCCGCAGGGCATCTTCGTTCATCTGCGCGTCTTCAGGATCAGTTTCGCCCCAGTCGCCGCATTGATGTCGCCGGATCAGAGCTGACAGAAGATCGCCCGATCCTTCCAGCGCCAGGAGCACTCCGGGAGTGGTGAGCATCTGGCCCAACCGAAATCGAGGGCTTGACTCAATGTGCTTCATATCATTCCTTTCATTTGCATAGAGTGATGGCTATGCAGTAGAGCACGGGTTATACAGACCAAACCTCTTACTCTGGTTTCTCTCTACCAGTTGGGCCTGACCGGCGCGGCGGGGGCCAGAGGGCACGGCGCAAGCCGCGGACCGTCAGCCCCGTCAGAGTGCGACCGCTTCGCCAAGCCATTTTTCCTAACATAGCAGGCAAAGCCCGCAGCCAGGTCCCGGTACTCCCGCCTCGGCCTGGCAGAAGGGTCAGCATCCATCCCAGCAGCCAGAGCGTCAAGATCCCGGATGCCATCTGCTTTGCACCTTCAAGCACGCGGCAGGGCATTGTGTCCAGCAAGACGGCGACTGCCCTCAGAGCAAGGGAGCCGAGCAGGGAACCCAAAAGCGCCAGATGAGCCAGTCCCCAGCGCCACAAAAACAGCGCCACGATCCCGGCCAGCAGTGGCCCGATCCAGGACAGGTTCCAGTAGCGAGTTGGCTCTGTCATCTCGAACGAACCGCAGGTCGTGCAGCACAGAACCTGCGGTGACGGCGCGTTGGGATGCTTGTTCGAGCAGAGCTTGACGCCAAACGTCCGTCCGCAGCTCCCGCAGTAAATGCTGCCGCCCGGCGCGGCGTGGTAGCAGCTTCGGCACAATTTCATGGTGAAAAGCATCCTTTCTCTGCTGCTAAATCTTCTGTAACTAGGCGAAGGTAGTTTGAAGTGATCAGCCTTCTAAAATGACCAGCCTTCCAAGCAGAGGGGCTGCTTGGTGCCGGGCACTTGCCAGATCGCAGCCAGTGGCCCTTTGGTAGCAACTTCGGCGAACGTCGTCAGGCCGAACCGTGCGGCATCCTTAGCTTCTAGCTGCCGGGTCAAGAGCTTGGACAGGTGCGCCAGCCGGCGCTCTCCGGTCGTGCAAATCAGTGTTCTGAACTTCTTTGCACCGTACCTTCTCTCAAAGAGGCCAGATCGGCCATAGCGAACGGCGATTGCCGCTTTGACCTTCCATTCTGAGGCGGATGTATGCCCAAGATCAATTTCAAGAGGATAGTGTTGCCACGGACCGCCGGCAAAGGCGACTTTGAGCAGGGCATCGGGCTTGTAAACTTCATTGTGCCACCTCTCCCCATTCATACGGACCTGGTAAGAATGCCTAAGAAGACGCTCCGGCATGAACTTCATTTCTGCTCTCTGGACTTCAGCCTTTTGGATTTCAGCTTCTGTGGCGTCTGATTTTCGCAGGTTTTGCTGCTGGACGGCTTCTTCGGCCTGAATGCGGAAACGAACAATTTCCAGCGTGTGTACGACCGCAGTTGGGGTGCCAAGCCGGACAACGCGGCGCACTTCCGCTAGGTCCCACTCTAGATGCGCGGCGACAAGTGGTGCACCCACGCTGCCGAGGCCATACACCCAGGGAACGCCTAGAGCTACAGCATAGGGCAGAGCCGCGCTCAGGCCAAGAGGCAGAGGACGGCGTACTACCAGGCCGGCATTCTGGAGCTGCTGAAGGCGCTGGTTCATGCGCCGCCGTGTACAGCCCGGAAAGTAGAGCATGTGGAGATGTTCGCCAAGCATCGCACCATAGGTGAGCAGGTCGCACAGCATGACCAAGTCTCGCTCCTGCACGATTAGAGTGGCAGGCTTCTGAGACGAAATGTTGGAAACACTCACAGGGCCAGGGCGGCTGAGAGGAGTAGGGCCAGGCGGCAGGTTACGGCGAGAGTTTCTTGTCAAGGGTAATTCGGTTTTAATTGCCATGTTGTTCCTTCGTTCCATGTTCTTTAGATTTATACTGTTCTTCACGGTCTCGGACCTCATAACTTTGGGTTTCATAGTGGCTACGGGCCTGACTCGATGAAGCTGGCTTGGCTGAAGCCAGAGGCACAGCGGCCTTTTGCCGGCGCGGCTGTTTCATGGGATTGATCGGATCTATGGGATCTTTCGGCAGCGTCTGCGAAAGATAGCGGGCTTCGCGGGATTGCAGCTCGGCTTCCACCTCTGCGGCCGGACGCCCGTGGCGTCTTAATGCTGCTCGGCGGAGCGCCTGCACCGCCGACGCGGCGACAACTGGGTCCGGAGTGAAGTAGGTCTTGATCCGTGCGGTGGGCAGTCCACGCCTCACTAGCAGCGCCTCCCCAGGGCGCTGGGAAAGCAGGACCTGTTTGATGACGGTCTTCGGCTCGTCCGAGGGAACTTCCCCGGCCAGAAGCTCCGCATCCACGCCGCCGGTGGAGAAGAGGACGTGGGTGGAAACCACATTGCGAATGAGGACGCGCAGCTTCGGCTCTAGCTGTGACGTACTCTGGTGGGACAGGATCAGCCCGAGGCCAAAGCGCCGGGCTTCTGAAATCATCGTGCAGAACTGGTCCCCGGAAGCGATTGCAAAGTTGTGAAACTCGTCCACATAAACAAAAAACGGACTGCCGCCTTTGCGGTCCGAGCGCATCAGGGCCGAAGCCACAGCGCTGATAACGAGCGTGCCGATGAGGCTTGCCACGCCGTAGATTTCGTCGGCCGCAAGGCTTACCAGCAAAATTGCGTTCGGCCGTGCGTCCAGAAAGTCCTGTAGCGATATGGACTGGGCATCGCCCAGCAGGCGGCGCAGGGCAGGCAGCGAGAGCATGGGGCTGATCTTGTTCATGACCGGGCTGACCCACTGACTGCGCTGCGCTTCCGGCAGAGCATCATAGCGGCTGAAAAAACGGAGGACGCCGCTGTCTGTAACGTCTTGGAGCAGCGCAGCGCGGGCTGAGCTGGAAGACAAAAAGATCTCGATGTCAGCAAGGGGCGGACGGCTTGGAGACAGGGCCATCGCCAGCAGAGTGTTGCGGCACAGCTCCTCCGTCTGAACGCCAAGTGCGGCCCCAAATTGCTGCTTGAGAACGTCCATAACAAACATCACCTGCGAATACGGATCGCGGCCCTGATGCAGGGGATCAAACCCAATCGTGTAGTATGTATCTACTTTGCCCTGGCCGCCGCCGTTATGGGCGCGGCGAAGGTCAAGCAGCAGCAGCCTGTCTGCAAGCTCTGCGGGCGAATACCGAGCCGCAAGCTGGGCCAGGATGGTGTCGGCATTCTCACCCCGAAAATCAATGAAGCAGACGCCTCGGCTAGCCGCAACATCCGCCAGCAGCATATTGAAGAGCAGCGTCGTTTTACCGGCTCCGCTGATTCCGGTAATATAGCAATGCTTGCAGCGCTCCTGGGTGGAGAAGCTTGCGTCCTGCTGCGGCGCTTTTGGCTGGCGCAGGGCTTCCCGTGCCGATGGAACAATCTCGCCGATGATGACAGGCGGGTCAGCAGGCGGCGGGGGCATTGTTGAAGCCGAAGCAGTGCGGCCCCCGAAAAGGCGCGACAATGGTCCGTCGCTCCGCTGGTCAGTCCGCGCTTTAGGTTCAGACCGTGCCCCAGCAATGACGCTTGTGAACCAGTTAATGACAAACAGCAGGAAGGCCTCGATGTATTTGGTAAGCATGAGTTGTAAATCTAATTGTAAGTTTGATTTAATTGCTGTAGAGGAAGTAGCGAAGACAATAAACTCAGGTTCGATAAAGATGGCAACTGTGATGAGAATTGGGCCTCCTGCCCCTTCCCAGGCGAGAAGGGGCAGAGGAAGTCCCAGAAGTACGGCCTGTTGAAGATGGATTAGCTGTGCTCAGGGTAGTTTTGCAGCAAAGTTCCATAACGCTCCATAGTGAGATCGCCGCCGCAAGCCTGAAAGAAAGCAAGCCAGAACCGGCGGATTTGTGCGATCTTGTCCGGCCTGACGCGCCCTAGAGGATCTGCTGTAGCGCCTGCGACCCAGACGCGAACCCCTGTGAGGCTGGGGAGTTGCCCTGCGGCACGCTGCGCTTCAATGATCTGACTGATCTTGCGTTCAGACAGATCTTCGCGCAGGAAGTCATCAGTTCCGGCCTGCTGGATCATATCTGAGAAAACAACCAATTTCTTGTTGGGAGCTTCTTTGTAAGCGTCACCGCTGAAAATGTTTGCGGCGTCGTGGAACGCATTCAGCACGTCCGTCGCTGTCGCTGTCCTCAGACTGGTTAGCAAAGCACGCGCTTGTTCAACAGCACTGGCACGGGCTTGTGCCAGTTTTTCGATGTACTGATCTTTGTTGTCCTGCCACGGGTTGTAAGCAGGAAACGACTGACTGATCCGGTATCCAGAGGTCGCTTCCGTATTGGCTGTGATCGGATAGCCAGACAAATAGGCGCTATCGTCTAAGCTGTTGACGATTGCTTGAAAGCCAGCGAGGTATGGGTCTCGCGCCGACGTCAGCTTCGTGCTTTCGGAGATGTCAAACGCCGCAACTACCACAGTTGAGAAGCTGGACTTGGAAGTCGAAGGAGCGTCGGCATCGGGTTTCAAGCCGGTTCGGCGGGATTGACCACAACCGAGCGCGGTACTGAGGGCAAGCGCCGCCGCGCTCGCCAAAAAATTTCGCCGAGAAAGACCATTGCTAGTATCATTACCGGCAGCCGGCGCATTACGCGCTGAGAGAAGAGTGTCCGTTTCTAACATGATTGGGTTCCTTTTCTTCAAGTTCTTTTTCTTGCTGAGCTGAGGCCGATGCTGACACGAAATTCTGGGAAGACATAGAATCCTGGGGCGAAATCGACTCGCTGGCTGGTTTGGCGATAGTTGGTTTAGTGGCGATTGGTTCGATAACAGGATGAATGGCAAGCCCGCTCAGGCTTTGAGTGGCGGGAGCCTCCGGCCATTCCAGCGTTTCCAGCACTTCGGGTATATCTACGGCGCCGTACTTACTGAAAGAAGCAGGATAAGTCTCTGGGTTCTCGTTTCGGTCATTGCGCTTTTGCAGATTGTGCGTTCGATAAGCTTCTGTGAGGCGGCGGACGTTCTTGTCAATCTGGTGGGCGAGGGCATTGTAGTGGGCATGGCGTTTCTCTCGGTGCCCACGAGCCTGCACCTGTTTGTGATGAGCCTGGGAATGAAGTTTGAGTGCCGCCCGCTGTTCGGCGCGGCGACGAAAAATAGCGGCAAGTATCTCGTCATGGACGGCAAAGGAAGAGCTGACGGCCAAGAGGAAGAGGATTAGGTTGAAGAAGAAAAACGCAACCAGTGTTGGCACCTCATTGAAGTGAGCGGCCCCAGACGCAAGCACTGGGATGGCAGGATGCGAAAATCCTGGGGCCGAAAACCCTGGCGTCAAAGCCGTAAGAGAAGCGTCTGTTGTCGGCCTGGGATGCGAAAGATAAGAAGCTCGAAACCAAGCGATGCTCCCGATGACGCCCAGCGGGATCGCTGTCAGCAGAACCACAAATACGACGTGTTTTCTAATCACTTTGCCGGCAGGGTCGCGCAGCTTGTTCAGGAACGCGCCGAGAAAATGGGCACATCCGACGATGCTCACCGCCAGTGCTGCTGTGAAGATGAAGGTCATCACTTCGCTCTCGCCAACGCTGCGAAAAACGACGACGTTGAACGGGACTTCCATCAAAGCAAAAGCTGCGTTCCCCAGGTGGTAAAGACCAAACCGGCGATCCGTAGGGACAGCTTTGCCTCCATGTGTGGTGCAATACCTTTGTTCAGCTTCAGCCAGCGCAAGGTTTGCGTCGGCGACCTCCGCCTGTGCAAGAGTCGCCATGTGCTCCCTAGCTTGCCACTTAGGGAGGAGGTCTTTGTCCTCATTTGACCAGCTTTGCTTAAGGAGCTGGATGTCACTGTTGCCAGCCTGGACGAGTTCCCAAATATGCGGCGGCAGCGCTTCCGCCTTCCAGGGAGGGATGGGCGGCGTTGAGCCGCCATCTTTACGCGCAACACGTTCGATCCTCCAGTCGGAGTATTTCGACCATAAAGATTGTCGTTTCCAAAGCCGTGACATAATTTCTCCTCCAATAGTTATTCTCGTCGATATTTACTTTGACATAGGCCGGCAGTTGTCAGAAACTCTCAGTATTCATCATGAGCAATCTCACTTGTGAGTAACCTCATAAGTCCTTGCCTGCACACGGCAAATCAGCAGGGAAACTCATGGCAGTGACGCTATGGCGGAAGTCACAGACGGCTGCGCCATAAACCGGGCAAATCACCATTAAAGGTATTTGAAGCGTCCTCGTTAGAGAGGCGGGTGGATGTTCCACCCGCCACGAATTAAGCGATGCAAAGCTGATCACGCCCTTGAATTTTCGCGGCGGCGAGAGCATTTAGCGTGGCCAGTTCGATGGTTTGGGGTGTGTTTCCGTGAAATGTGGATGCGGCAAGTCCGATGGAGCAGCGGAGCGGTAGAGCCAAGCCCTTGATATCTCTCGCCCCTTCGAGTATTCGAGTGGCGATTGACACGCCGCAACCGAGTGAAGTGTCGGGCAGCAGCAATCCAAATTGATCGCCGCGAGTTCGCGCGAGCACATCGCCATCACGAACGATAGCACGGCAAAGACGCGCCAAAGCGCAGATTGCGGCGTCGCCAGCAAAGTCGCCGACATTGTTGTATAGCTTCAGCTTATCGATGTCGACAAATATGCAGATTGTATTGCGGGGGGGACAATCTGGCTGGTTCTCCTCATGCCGGCGGTCTTCGTAGAGCTGCCGCCGAAGGGCCCGCTGGAAAGCATTTAGGGTGGGGAAGCCGGTCAGTGAGTCAAAGCCGAGTTTTTCGCACTCGCCCGGCAGTTCGCGAAGCAAGCGAAAAATTCGATGATCGGGGCTGTTGGGCAAGGTGGCTTGTTCGAGTTGGGTGATAGCTCGAGCGCCGTTTGCGATGAGGTCGTCGAGGGCATGGTGGAGTTCCGCAATAATTTGTGGGACGCGCGAATGGCCATTTTCTGCCCAACCTGGGATGCCAGACAGAGGCGACGTGGTATCGAAAGCGTATGGGAGTGACATGATTTCTCCATCGGTCAGCGGCGCCAAACGACGATTGCTTGACATGGAGAAGCGGGTGGGGTAATTTAATTAATGTAAGTAGAGCTACATTCTACTCACAAACTACGTTTCCGCTTCTTCGTTAAGCGGGACATCTCCGGGCAGCAGACTTTGGCGAGTCTGCTGCCCATCCTCATAGGTTTGCCATATAATATGGATATTTATGTGTCCTAATTCTATAATACCCACATAATGCAGAATAGTCAAGAAGATTTCCACATAATGCAAAAAATGATCCACCCCGTGTAATCAGGGTGGATCATTGTCAGATTTGTACTTTCAATCGGTGTTTGTTGAGACTTTACCTCGCGGAGGAGACAGCTTTTGCTCCGTTAGGAAGGCTGTCATACCTGGGATCTACTGCTAGCTCGTTCTTGATGATGCCGTGGATCTACTGCTAGCTCGTTCTTGATGATGCCGTTCTCGACGGGGTAGCTGGCTTCATTCCTTAGATAATCAGTGCTTTTAGCCTCGCTACTGTAAGCGTATGCCGCCTGGCCTTCAGCAAGCGTCTTAAAAAAGGCACAATGAGTGGTGATCAGCGTTGCCCATTGCCACACTCTAGATCTCCAATCCTGGCGGTACAAGTCGATAGTCTTGCGGGCGAACAATATTAAATCTTCTCTTTTTTCGTCCGTAGTTGTTGGACGAACATGTTCGGTCTGCCAGCTGTCAATCCACAACGGCCACTTTGCTGTCTGGGTTATGTCTGAGGGCGTGATGCGTGCCCCGTGGGGCGTATATGTGCCAATCATTGTCTGCGACTCGACGACTCGCATCATTGCTGAAAGCTGAATGACAGCAAGAGATCGCGCAACTTCGTTTTTTCCTGCGGCGTCGGTATACCAACCCTGAAATTGTTCAACACCAGCGTGCCAAACATCTCCTATGATTGCCGCGATGTCTTTGTGCTGGTTCTGCCGGGTCACAATCCCGTTGATCACGGACACGCCCAAATCGCTGGGACCAAACAAAAGGATGTAGTTTTCTTTATCCGTGGCCCGGCGATTGATGTTCCTGCCGCCTTGCTTTTCAGTATTCGACCCCTCATTTTGCTGGCTAAGATAATAATGATGTGCGAGGCCCCCGCAGAAAATGTCAACACTGCCATCCACGAATGCATCGAAGGCTTGACTGGTATCGGCTAAGTCTGGATCATTTCCAATGTCGTTTATTGGACAATCATAAAGCTGGTCATTGCGGAGATTAACCGAAGCATCCTCATCCAGATGCAAAGAAGATTTGTTGTACGCTGTGCGGCAGGCCCGTTCCATTCCAGTTCCACGCTCAACGCCAACATAAGCACTCTTCAACAGCTCATAAAGGACTTCCTTTTTAGTGCCAGTGCTCACTTCATCCCACCGTCCGCTTTTGAGCTTCTCGTAGGCATCCTGGACGTCGGTTTTGCCGGCGGCAATAGCACCTTGAAGCTTTTTTTGAACATGATCTCGCCGCGTGTAAACAAAGTAGCCTGAGAACTCGTAAAGGGGGTACTGCAATCGGAGGTCAAGACTTCGGCCCTCTTTTTTTAGCGATTGGTCATGTTTTATCAGGAAATCGTTGTGGATTGCCAGATCAATTTCCCCGTCACGGAAAGCGTTATGAAACTCGTGGATCATATGGGAAACTGAGACGAACTTGGGAACCAGTCCATGTGAGCGCAAGGCAGTCTCCCACGCCCGAATCAAAGCCGCATCCCAAAAAGGGGGCACACCAATTCTTACAACCTTATCCACTTTGCTAAGGCGTTCGATCACCCTGGCGTTGATGATCTCCCGGAGCTGCCTTACAAAAATGGGCTTAGGTCCCTTGCCGAGCTTCTTCCAGCGATACAATGTCTCGTCTGAAAAACCAAGCTCAGCGGCAGCATCATGTACAGTCAGTCCTATGGATTTGATGCCCTCAAGAAGTTTTTCGCAAAGAGCCGCGATCTTTTCATCGTTCTGCTCTTGGTCACCCTTTTCAGGAGAATTGTCAAGCTGCAGCTTAAGAAGATCGTCACAAAGAGAAAGCACGTTTTGATGTTCAGTCATTGGATATTCAATCATAGTTGATATTTAATTGTCCCACGTTTTGCAGAATTTCTTGGATACTTTCCAAAAATTGTGACTATTATAGCCGATTTTTGTGTTCTTCTGGGCGAAACTGCCGTTGTTCAGCCGAAAGTTTTCTTGAAACACAAAAAACTCACCGTGACATAAAAATCCCACTACCAGAATTGGTAGTGGGATCAGGGTGAGGAGGCAAAGCTGCCTGCCCCTATGGAATGGACTGCCCGCCCGCTGCCGGTCTTGCACAAGACTGATCCCAGGCGCACGCACCTGGTCGCTGGCTTTCCGGCAAACAGACGGGACTTTGCCCGCAGAAGGCATTGCCCCCTGCGGGCGGCTGCCATCCCTGGCGGCCAGTGGCAATACTAACCTGCTTTCAGGTAATTCCAACGTCCGTTGCGTGAACGGCACACTCCACTGTTTACTGGTCGCGGAACGGGTCGTCCTGCTCAAACTGAAGCCGGCGATACACCGTCCCGGCCTTCTGCCGTCGCGCTTCCTCTACGAAGATGCGGGTCATCACTCCGCTCGGCACATGGCCGTCCCGCCGAAGCTTCGCCACGTATCTGGTAAAGTTCATCGTCCCGGTCTGGGACAGCGTGTGGGCGAACACCTGCCCGCTTTCCTCTTCCCGCCAGGCGATCCACCAGCGCGGGAAGCAGCAGCCGTTTCGGTCTTCGCACGGGCCGCACTCGCGTCCGGGCCTCCCGACATCGGCAGTCTGCCGGTTGGAGGAGGCGCAGAACACGCCGCCGTCCTTGTCCTTCATGACGCGCACGACGCGGCTTTCAACAATCGTGCCGACAAACCTCTTGACTTCTAGGTCCAGGTTCTTGCAGACCAGCAGGCCGCGCGGGGAGTCTAGGGAGACCCAGCAAAGCTGCGCTCCAAGTTCTTCCTGCCCGTCCAGTTCCGGCGCGGGGCCGGAAGCCGTGAGCGGGCTGTCCTGCATCGCGTCTGCCAGCACTGCTCCTTTCGGTTCAGCCTCTTGCGGCATCGAAACGGGCGACTGAGTGCCATTTCCATTTCGACGCTGAGACGTTGGAGCTGGCAGGAACGGATCATCTGAGCTGGTGTGGCCTTCTGCGTCTTCTCGTGGTTGTGCGGCACTTGGCCGCTGCTGCGTTCTCATCTTTCTGTTCCTTTCATCTTCTCGTACCTCTCGATGTCCATAAGCTGAACTCGGTCTAGTTGGCGTACTTAATCTAGTGGGCGCAGGCAGAGCTTTCCGAGGCGCTGCTGAGTGTGTCTTGCTGCAACGCCGTCAGCAGTTCTCCGGCTTGGTCCTTGTTTAGCTCGCGCGGCTCCTTCTTGCCGAACATCTCCCACAGCAGTCGCCGCAGCTCCCAGTCCGCGACGCCGTGCCGGGTGCAGTGGGACTGGATGGCAAGCTGCTAGGGCTTGGTGATCGGCGGAACATAAGCCGGGTAGCCTGATGAACCGTTTGCCGTTGGTGCCGTACTTCCGTTCTGGTGAGAGATAGACTGAGCGGCAGGCGGATAGGAACTTGCCGGTTGACTGCTAGGTTCAGGAATATGACCATTGCCATTCCCGTTGCCGGCGTAGACGCCTTCTGTTGAAGTGCCCGCCGGTGTCTGCCGTTCAGTCGAAACATGCCCTGTGTTCGCAGCGAGATTTGGCTCATTGCTTGGGGGCGGAACTGTCTCAATGTTGCAGTTCGACTCGGTGTTTGGACTTTTGCGAACTGTCCGATCAGCTTGCCTCAGCGCCCGCTCGGCTTCTTCGGCCAACGCCGACGCAATCAGTGTCAGGTCTTGCTCCTCCTCCGTTAGCCGCCACGTCACGCTCAGGCGTGTTTCGCGGCCTTCAACCCGCTCGTCGCTGTCTGCTTCGCCGCTCGGGTCGCCGCCGTACACGGTCCTCCCCAGTGCAAGCGTCATCTCGGTTGCCGTTGCCATCTCTCGTTTCTCCTGTTCTCGTGTGTCCTGATCGTCCGCCTTCTTAGTCGCGGGTGGCAGGGGGAAGGCCAGGCACAAGATCGTGCCTGGCCCGTAAGTCGTGTTCAAGTCAATGTTCAAGTTCAAGTCAATGTTCAAGTTCAAGTCAATGTTCAAGTCAACTTGAACGGGCGTTGTACCGGCAGCGCGGCGACCGCGCGGATGTGGTGAGGCGCTTCCGCTTCACTTCGTCCGCCAGGTGCCGCTTCTCCGGCGGCAACAGCCGCCGCACGACTTCGATGGCTCCTTTCTTATAAACTGCCGTGACAACTAAAGCACCCAGGGCGTCTTGGACAGCCCAGAAGCGGCCGCGCCGTATGAGGCGGAAGTCGCCGATCTGAACCGTGCAAGTGCCCGTCGGCCTGTCGGACGTGCCGAGTGTCGTCATAACCTTTATCCTCCTGGCATCCGGTCATTGCCCATCATCCGTCCGCTGCTAGTGCGGCGAATGATCGCGTCTGCTTTCACGGGAGCAGGCAAGCCCTCGTCCAGCAGTCGCCCCGCCGTCACTTCCAGATCATACCGGTCGTCCGGCGTAAGGCTCTGAGCTACAAAAGTGAGTGCTTGCACTAAGCCGTAGACGCGCTCTTGCTGAGGCGGCGGCGTACTTAGCAGCGCCTGCTTCACCCGATCCTGAATGGCCTGGGTGAGAGCTGCTTGCTGGGCAATGGCACGGATCACGCCTTCCACGTCTGGCACCGGCTCCCGCGTGGCCGCTTGCAGGCGGTCAATCAGGCCAGCTCCGGCAGTCACCGCCTCACAGACCGTGCGGTTCAGGGCGTCCGCAAAACGCGGACGGTCCCACGAGACGTGCCGCTGACGCAGCAGGCTCTTTCCACGAACGAGCCGCACCATGCCGTTCAAGCATACTAATCGCCAGACCAAGGCATCCACGGTGACGGAGCGCCGGCCAGTCTCGCTGTTGGCGACGTGAACGCCGACCATCAGCCGGTCGTTTGGCAGGACTTCGCGGGCAAGCCGCGGGTCTACCAGCCGCAAATGGAAGCTCTCCGGGGTGAGGGCAATGCCCCGCACCTCGAAGCGGTCTTCCAGAACGGGGATCAGCGTTCCAATCAGGTCCGCGTTGTCTAGCGGGCGATACCGTTCCGATAGCACAGCCCGGACTTCCTGATTTTTGGCGCGTAGCAGCCAAGAACTAGGGCCGCCGGGACGTGCGGTGCCCTCATCCTCCGGCTCAGCGTCCTCCCGCCAGAGCCAGTGGTTGACGTTGGCATCTCGCAGCGGCCGGCTGAGCTTGCGGTAGTAGTCCACCGGGATGCCGAGTCGGTGGCAGACCTGAGCTGTGGCCCAGGGCGAGAGCGACAAGCATTCGGGATGCTCGTCCAGGTGCTCTTCCGGCAAGGTCAAGAGGCCCTGCGTAAGCGCGAGGCGATCTTTGGGAACGATGAGGTCCCACTTGCCAGCGTCATCCTGAGCGATCTGGCGTTTCAGCTCCGTGAGGCCGTGCCGGGTAGGCAGGTCCAGGGTGGGCTGAAACTCCGCCCAATTCGGCGCGGGTTCTGTGGCCTGCGGCAAAGCCGGGGTCAGACTGGAACCCATCGAAGGGTTCGGCTGGGCGTGGTTCTCCCGCAGGGGGAGAGTGTCGAGGGACATGATCTATGCTCCTTGCTCCAAAACAATCTCAATCTCGTCACAAAACTCCGAAACAAAACTCTCAAAGGCTGTTCATTGAAGAACAGCACTCTCAAAGTCGTGTCCATCAAAAAGTCGTGTCCATCAAATAGAATATCGAGAAAATGAGATGTCAAGGGGCGCGTGAAGAGGGAGATTTGCCGCAAGCCTTTTGGGATGGCGACGCTCTTCAGGGATCAGCTTAGGGAACGCCGCGTGAAGGACAACCAGTGGTGCATGAATGCCCAAGAATCAGAGCGTAAAGCACGCAGTAGGAGTGACAAAAGAAAAAGCCCCATGCTTGTCAGCACAGGGAAAAGATAACTAATCAGTCAAAAACGAAACAGTCGAAGAGCTTGATGATCTTCCAGAAATCAATAATCTTCTGGCAGAAGCAATGTAGTTGCCGAGCGATCCGCCTCCGTGATCACCCAGACTCGGGTTCCGTCCGGCAGCGCGTAGGCAGATAGCAGCCGGTCACCTGCCAGGAGCGCCCGGTCGTTTTCCCGCCGGTCGTGTTCGTCCAGATCGCCCCAGTCGCCGCGTGCATGGCGGTCCAGCAGGGACCAGGGCGACACCTTGAAGCTGACCAGCACGGACAGCGCCGTGGGCGTTGCCACGAGCTGGCCGGTGCTGAAACGCGCCGAAGCAGCAGGGCATGGCGGGTTTCCAGCCACCGGTTCGTCAGGTGGAGTTGTGTCAGGCGGCTTGGTCAGCCTCCGCTTCCCGAACGCGGGCAGGTCTCTCACGCTCAGGGGCAATTGGACTGTCGTCCAGGTCCGCCCACACCCTAAGCAGCGTCAGTGTCACCAAGCGGCGCAAAGACTGCTGCCGGCACAGCAATCTCTGGTAGCCCAGGATATGCTTGCAGGCATGGCGACCTGAGTGCTTCTGAAAGAACGGGCAGTCGCACGTCTCCGCGCCGATGTCCAGCCGGTAGACCGCGTTTACGGGGCTGCGGACCGCCAGCACGGATTCATTGACCCAGCGGGCGCGGTAGCCGACCTCGAACAAGCGCTGCGCCCGCGCGTTCACGTTCGCCATCAGCCGAGCTTCATCAAACGTCATATCTCCTCCTTAGAAAAGTGATCGAAAGGAAGTGCCTTTCGGGAGGAGTCTATATGAAGCGATCGTTGCAGGCAAAGGAAGTTGCGTGATCACTACCATAATTCCAGGTGTTCCTGTTGTACATGGAAGTGAATCAATTCACATGAGAAGTCCATCTGGCGTCAGGGTCGAGTACAATAGGGGCGATGGGGCATTACATATTAAATCTATCCAGTAGGTGGGTAACAGGCGCGAGCCTGGATGTCAGTCTGAGGAAAGCAGGTAACCCGCAGGAAAAAGACGTTACCTCCGCAGAGTTCAACGCGCTTTCCGGGTGTGGCATTCTGATGGACGCTGCGCCGCGCCTTTTATCTCTGGTCAACCAGCTGGCCGTTTCCGGCCGTCCAGTCATGATCCACTTTGCAGACGGAAACTCAGGCGTCATGGGGTATTTGGACCGCATGGGGTTTTTCGACCTGCTTCATCCCGGCATCCGAACGGTGCCTGAACGTCCAAAACAGTCGGGGGCCCATATTTATCGTGGTAATAATCCAAGCTTGGTCGAGTTCTTGCGCATCCGCCCTGCGGGAGGAGACGCCGATATTCCGTCAAAGTTGTCCAACGCTCTTGAGAACGTCTGTTCAGCACGCTCCGACAAAGAAACGCTCGGCAGGGCGGCGTTCACGGTGTTTGCTGAACTGATCGACAACATCCATGAACACAGCGGGACCGAGATAGACGGCTACGCGGCGTTCCAAGTCTATGGTGGAAAGAAGGCGTTCGTCGTGGTTTCAGACAGCGGCAGAGGGTTGCTCGCTACGCTTCGACCCGCTTTGTCAGGCTCGCCGCTCGCTCAGCTTTCGGATCCCGAACTCATCGCCTACATGCTGAATGAGGGCGTTTCACGCCACGGGGAAGAACGTGGTCTCGGCCTGCGGCAGTCAGCCCTGCACGCGCTGAAGTATAAGGCCAAGCTCAACATCCGGCTGCCCACCGCAAGCTTCGAGCTGGTTTCTGGAGGCAGCAGTTATCGAGCCCAGGCCTACGGCGAGACGGATCTTCCGTTTATCGGCGGCACCCACATAAGTTTCGAGTTCGCCCTTGACAATCCCTGGAAATCCGGTTAAAATATGATCGTGAAGCAGAGTCCGGTCACCATACCGCTACGTGATCTGATGGACAGCGAAGATGGCTGGGGGCATGCTGCCGGCCGGCTTGTCCATAAACGCCTTCTTGACTTTGTCGAGCAGCACCCCGAAGCCATTACCTTTAGGATTTCCTTGAAGGGTGTGCGCCGGACAGACGCATCGTTTCCGCGTGAGAGCGTCATCGAACTTGCTTGCCGGTTTCGAGGCAAGACGGCTTTCGTCCTAACCGACATCGGCGACCCGGATCTGCTGGAGAATTGGGACGCCGCCGCGCGAAAACGGGAGCAACCGATGCTCGCCTTGCAGCAAGAGGGCAACTTCAAGTTGCTTGGACCAGGCATCTCACAAGGGATGCGGCCTTTGTTCGACTTGCTCTCCAGATCGGCCGAGCTGACAACGGCAGAGGCTGCTGCAAAGCTCGGTCAAAGCGTTCCGAATGTCAGCAACAAGATGAAGTCGCTGTGGGAGAGCGGCTACGTCATGCGCATGGAGAACGTGGCATCGTCAGGGGGAATCGAATTCGAATACTTGATTGCCCGTTGACATTTGAATTGTCGAAAAGGTGTTGCATCCCGCGATCTGATTAACTAAATCTTGTTAAGCAGATTTAACGCATTCGCGCCATCAGTCAAAAGCATGTATTAGCAGACGCTCTTTGTCTGCGGAAAGCACTACTGGTAAAGGAAGACAATCATGGCTTGGAACTATACGAAGAGCAAAGACCGCATCAAGAAGCACTTGGACGGCATGGGTGAGATCAAAATTGAGAAACTTGTGCGGGACGCAGACCTGAACAGCCTGCTTTCTGAAACGTGCTGCCGTGAGATCTACGGTTCGCACGTCTACGTCACCGTTTCCAATTTCGCCCATTTGGCATCCGAATCAGCCAGCGACCAGAACCGGTACAAAGAGCTGATCCAGGCGATCCATATCTATCAGCGGGAGGTAAGCCGCATCGTGGAAGGCGACGGGATATTCGACGGCGTGCGGATCCATTTCCAGGGGCCGAAGCTCCACGCGCTTTTCTTCCGGCCGATCGACGACAGTTCGAAGATCGCCGTCAAAGCCGTGTTGCTCCAGCTCGTGCTGAAGGACTTCACCGCCTCCGTTTTCAATCCTGTGTTTTCGGAGTTCGATGACTTCAAGGTCGCCGGCGGCGCGGACATCGGCGACGCGATCGGCACCCGTAACGGCAGCCGGGACGAACGCGAGCTTCTGTTTCTGGGAGCGCCTGCCAACCATGCCGCGAAGATCATCCGCTCGCACGGGTGCCTGCGTTTGACGAAGCGGGTCTACGACGAGCTGCCCGAAGACTTTCAGGATCTCTGCGGCGCAGTCACAGGAGAGACCGACCTGTACCAGGTCCAGACGGTCACGCAGGCCAAGCTGGATGAACTGACGAAGAAGTACAGCGTCGGATGGGACCGGGCAGCGAGCCAAAAGCGGGTCGACGCAGACAAGGAGCAGTTTCCGCTTGATGAAATCCTGTACAGCGGCGCGGACAAGCTGATTGACATCGACGACCTTACCATCCGGAACAACAAGCGCGTTCTGGCCGCCTCGGTGTTCGGCGACACGACCGGCTTCACGGCCTACATCGGCGCGGCAGTTACGAACGAGCAGAAGCGCGAGCGGCTGCGTGAGTTCCACGCGATCCGAAAGGAAGTGGCCGAAGTCATGCGATCGGACTTCAACGGCATCCGCGTCCAGTTCCAGGGAGACCGCATCCAGGGCATCGTTCATCTGCCGAAGGACGATGCCGCAGGCGTTGCGGCGGAAGCGGTCGACGCGGCGGTCGGCCTCCAGTCGTCAATGGAAAAATCGCTCAAGGACTGTCTTCCGGCATTCAAGAACACGCTGTTCATGGCGGTCGGGGTGGACCAAGGGACCACTCTGGTGACCAAGCTCGGCACGCGCGGCCACCGCGACCGGATCTGCCTTGGCGAGCCGGTCGAGGATGCGGCCGGCTACGAGGAACGTTGCCAAGATAAAGAGATCGGCGTCTCAAAAGCGGTGTACGACGAATTGCCTGCCCGGTTGAAAAGCCACTTCAGCCACAATGCCAGCCGCAGATGCTACGTCGCCGTCGGTCTCACCGCCGACAAAGTGCAGCAGGCTGAAAAGGCGTCCTCGGTCTACGGCGGCGGATCAGTGTACGTGTCGGCAGGCGCGGCGGGCGCATCGGTCAGCGAGAAGGAAACTACGGATGCGCGGAAGATTGTCCCGGCAAAGTCGTATGCCCCGTGAAGCGGTGCCGTGGCATGAGCGGGACGGAGGCTTTCGCCTCGCTCATGACCAAGAACTGCTGAGTGCGAGGTATCCACGGCTAGCTTTCAGCGTGGACCCGGAAACGAAACGTGTAAGTGCCCAGGGCACGATTGATTACAAGCTTTGCTGCGACGTGCCGACGTCTGTCGCGGTGCGGATCGAGTTTCCATCTGCCTATCCCAACCAGGAGCCTCGCGCTTACGATGGGGAAAACCGGTTTCCGCATGAGGCCGACCGCCATTTCCACCCGGATGGCGAGTGTTGCCTATGGCTGCGACCGGAAAGCGAATGGGAGTCCCGCAATCCCTGTGCGCTTGCACATTTCCTTGACCAAGTCGCCGTATTTTTCGACCGGCAGCTGATTTGTGAGGCATTGCCATCGTATACGGCAGCCCAGTGGCCTGGCGGGGCACGAGAACACGGGGCCGCCGGCTACTTGGAGTATGTGCGGGACGAGTTTGGCGACGAAAGTTTACTAAGAGCCTTGCTCCCGGCGCTTGTAGGCAAAGATAAGATCGGACGAAATAAGAAATGTCCGTGTGGCAACGATGTCAAGTACAAACACTGTCATCTGCGCCGCGTGGAAGAAGTCCGCAGATCACTCAATCCAGTGGAAGTGAACAGGTTGCTCAAATTATTAGAGCGTACATCTACGTCTGCTTGATAGGTCTGATTGCATTATGTCAGTTAAGTTGAGAAGCAACAATGATAGAACGATTTGAAGGAACTGCTGGCCGACGCCATATCTTGGAGGCATTAAGAAGCCAGACACTGGTGGAACATAACGATGCCCTGGCTCAAAAGTTGAACGATGTCGGAACGCTTGCAAACTTTGAGCCAGGAACTGCCATTGTGACGCAAGGCGCGAGCGACAACGACGTGTACTTCATTCTGGCTGGGGAGGCCGAAGTGATCGTCAACGGCCGTCAGGTCGCCATACGAAGAGCGCAGGATACGATTGGGGAAATGACTCTGCTTGACTCATCCTCAACGCGCTCCGCCACATTGAGAGCGGTCGCTGAGGTCGTCACGCTCAAGGTTTCGGAACCTGATTTCCAGGAGGTTGCCGAAGCTTTCCCTCGGTTATGGAAAACAGTAGCGACAGTCATCAACGAGCGCCTGCGTGAGCGCGGCAACTTGCTGAGCTTTCCCAATCGGCTGCCTGTGCTGTTCATTGGCTGCTCAGCGGAAAGCCTCGGCATCGCGCGAGAAATACAATTAGGCATGAAGCATGACGTAGTAGAAGTAGTCATCTGGACTGACAGCGTATTCGGCCCGTCTTCCGTTCCGGTGGACGCACTGCTGGAAATTGCGCGAACTTCCGACTTTGCGGCTTTTGTCTTCGGTCCTGATGATAAGGTGGTCAGCCGTGACACGGAGTACAACGCGCCGCGCGACAACAGCGTCTTTGAATTGGGCCTTTTCATGGGACAGCTCGACCGCCGCCGCACGTTCATCATCAAAGAGCAAAAGGCGGATCTCAAGATTCCGACAGATCTTTTAGGCATCACTCCTATTTCTTACGTCGATCATGGCAGCACGAACTTCGCGGCCATACTGGGGCCGGTTTGCACGGAGCTGCGAAACGTTGTGAGCGAGCTTGGCTGCCGTTGAACGCAACTTATGTCATTTGTTGATGTGGAAGTAGAAGAATTCATCAGTGGCATAAAATTGCCTAAGTTCTACTTCATGTGTTAGGTTTCTGTACGGTTACACGATATTACCATACAGGCCGTGGTTACTGCTCCGCATATGCGTCATATGCTCAACGACCGTGTTGAAAGAGAATAAACTCATGCCAATCGCAGATGTGAATGCGTTGTTTGCTGCTCCCTGGCCCAAACTCCAGGACCAGATTGTCCAGGATTTGCGTAAGAGCCTTGTCGGGCATCAGGTCCAAGCGAACAATCTGACGGCGCACGAGGACGTCAAGTACCACTTGCAGTTGCGGCTCGATGATGCCCAGCTGCAGGCGGACACGGCTGCGCCTCCGGGCTTTGAAGAGGTGTCCGACACGGTGGTGCGCGTCGCGTTGCCGCTGGACCCTGCCGGCTGGTCGCTGTCCCTGAGCGGCAACGTCAACGGCTTCGCGGACGTGCGGGGCCTCGGCATCAAGTTTCTCAGCAAGACGTTTCAGAACGAGCCGCAGCAGATCACGCTGTCCGGGCTGCGCGTCGTGGCCGAGGTCGCCTCAGACAATTTCAGCGCCGACTTGCCACGCCCTACTGGCGTTCAGCTTCATCCGGCCTTACAGCTGACCTTGAAAGGGTTCTTCAACGGTTCCTTCACGCTCGGCACCGTTGACACCGCGACAACTCCCAGCGGAGCCTTCCAGTTTCAAGCGGAAATCCAGGGCCTGGAGATCACGAGCGTCGTCAAGGCGGCCGTCAGCGGCACCGTGACCGTCACACTGGCGGACGCGCTCACGCTTTCGTTCAGCGGCAAAGTCACAGCCGGGCCAATCGAAGTGCCGGTCACGCAAAGCAAGGCCTTCCCGCTTCCGCAGTCATTGGGCGAAATCCTGGGCCTCGTTGCCGCCCAGCAATCTTGGGGGAACGACCGCCCTCAGCCGATCGGCCCCATCTCGCCCTACCTGAACCTTCGCTTCGCCGCACTGGCCGTGGAAGATGCGGTTTCGGAGCACATGCCTTACGGCGCGATCCTCGACAGCATTTTCCCTGCGTCGGCGGCGTTCCCTCCCTCGCTTGGCCCCGGCAGCCCCTCGCCGCGCACGCCGGAGCACTACTACGGCGAAGACGACTCCGCCATCTGGACCGGCCACTACCTCGCCGCCGAATCCTTTCGGTACGCGGCGGCCAAGAAGCAGGCAGATATTGAGGCTCAGGCGGCAGCGCTCGAACGTATTAACCGGGTACTGGACGGCATGGACCGCCTCTTCGCCGTTCCCGAGCAGGCGGCGGCAGCGGCGGGCGCGGCAGGGCAGCTAAACGGCGTGTTTTGCCGGGCTGCCCTGCCGGATGACTCGCCGGTTCAGACCGTCGTTCCGCTGAACCGCCCAGCACCATCGGACCGGCACAACTATTATGGCCCGGTCACCTTGGACGGCAAACCGTGGCACGGGCTGGGCCGCGGCGATGATCCGCCCAGCCGCGATTCGCACACCGGGCTGATGCTGGGATACGCCTGCGCCTTTCGCCTTGTGGAAGATGCCGCCGTGCGTGAGCGGATTCGTACCCGCGTGACAGGCTTGCTTCAGTACCTGCTCGCCCACGAGTGGAACGTCCCGACCCCGACCGGGGACACGGTTTCTGCGGGGCCGGACGGGAAAATCGTCACCCAGATCAAGACCAGCTTTTTGTTCCAATTCCATCAGCAGCTTGCCTTTTTGCGGCTTGGAAAGACGATTGCCCCCGACATCTTCGGAGCCCCCTACGATGCGGCGTCCCGTGCGGCGGAGTATGCCTGGCTCCCCGTGTGGGGCGATTGCCTGGAACCGATCGGCAAGTACTACAAATTTAACCTCGACCACGCCTGCCTGGGGATGCTGCTGCTGCTGGAAGACGATGCCGGGTTGCGCAGCCTCTACCAGCGGACGCTGCGCCTTTTGCGGAAAACCGTGGGCCACCACCGCAACGCCTACTTCAACGTATGGTGGATACTCGCCAATCCCGAAGCCGCATCCCAGCAGGCGGAAGGTTCCATTGCTGGAGTGACCCTTCAGGCCGAGACGCAGGCGCTCCTGAGCGAGTGGTTCCAGCGCAAGATGCGTGTGCCGGGCGCGAACAGCGCGTTGATGCGCAAAGAAACGCCGAGCGTGGTGTACTTCCTGGACATGGACCAGGATACCGACCTCGGCACCTATCACCAGTTCGGCCAGCCTGCTCCCCTCGTGCTCAGCCGGTTCGCGTTGCCGGTCCAGTACCGGCCGGGAAGGGACCTTGACTTCTGCTGGCAACGCCCGCCCTTCCTGACCGGACTGTCGCTAAACGATGCCGGGAAAATCGATCTGACGTCACTTGATCTCGGCCAAGTGACGCAGGAAGCTCCCGGCGTGGACTTCTTGCTCGCGTTTTGGATGGCAGACTACTTGAACCTGATGCCGCGTTAGCTCGAAAAGGCAGCCAAATAACCAGCATGTGGAAAACGCACCTCTGGACATAAAAGCTGCCTGGAAAGATCCTTAAGGCTAGGGTGGAGCTGCTGCACAGCCAGAAGCTTCTGTCGTCAGGGATTTTCCGTAAGAACGGTCACTACGGACGATTACATTGTTATCTCATTGCTCATTGAAGCAATATCGGGGGAAATCATGGAACCTATTCTCATCGTACATGGCTACAGCGCGGAAAGTGCGCTGGACACTCCGGCGGAGGTCCAAGAAATTTTTGGTTCGTTGCCTGATGATTTGGTCGCACTTTTCCGGGAGCAGCAAGCTGCCACAGGTAATGTTCCTGTGGCAGCGGGGTCTGAGGCAGATGCCTTCATTGTTGACGTCAACATCAGCCGCTATGTCTCGCTCGATGACGGCGTGAGCCTGGACGACATCAGCCTTGCCTTTGACCGCATCATGAACTCGGCGGCCTTCAAGCCGCTTCTGACGACTGGCTTCAACGCGATCATCCACAGCACCGGAGCACTGGTACTGCGAAACTGGATTCGCCGGTACAGCCCTAAGCCTTCCCCCTGCAAGCGGATCATCCACCTGGCAGGCGCAAACCTCGGCAGCGGCTGGGCGCACATTGGGGAAACCCAGCTTGCTAAGTGGCTGCGCTACATCGGTCAAGGCGGACAGGAGCGGGGGCTGGCCGTGCTCGAAGGGCTGGAGCTCGGCTCCAATTGGGCCATTGATCTGCATACCCATTTTCTTCAGGCAGGCCAGAGCATGCTGCATGACTACGGAGTAATGGAATTCAGCGTCGTCGGCAGCCAGCCGCCACCGGCCTGGATGATCGTTCCTTTCCGCTACGGCAAAGAAGACGGCTCGGACGGCGTCGTGCGCGTCAGCGCCAGCAACCTCAATCACAATTACCTCCGCCTGGGGCCGACCGCCACGTCCTCGCCCATCGCCTGGGAGCGGATCGACTGGGACGAGGCCGAGAAGTTCGCCCAGCGGACGGTCGCGGCTTCCACGCGGGGCGATCTGGCCGATTTCTCCGAAGGATCGGCCTTCGCGGGCGGCTATTACAAGCTCATCGAAGCTTCGTTTCCCGACGAAGTGCCCGTGCGGGATGCCGGAAGCGAGGCAGTTCCCCCGGAACCGGTCCGTCCAGCCGTCCCGTTCGCCATACCGTATTGCTGCGCGCACTCGACGGCGGAGATGGGCATCGTGTACGGAACCGCCCCCCACCCTGACGTCCTGGCGCTCATCCGGCGTGCCTTGACCTGTGCGTTTAGCGACTATGGCGGCCAGGCGGCGGCGTTCGCGGCAGTCACGGCGCAAGCCTACGCGCAGGCAAAAAGCCGGGATCATGTGGCTGGGATGCTGGAGCTGTTCGAGGACGTCGAGACTGGAGTCGAAAAGCTGTTCGGAAATGCCAAACCCGCTGTCGACAACTACCTTCATAGTCCGCAGGCGCAGTACGACAAACACGCGCAGGTCGTGTTCCGAGTGAAAGACCAGAACGGCAAGCCGATCAAGGATTGCAGCATTCACTTCAACTCCTTCGGGGGCGACTCGGCGGGGGGAGGCGCGTCTCCGAAATCCCTGATTAACAGCTTGTTCGAGGACACGCATCTCAACAACGCCTCCGCAAATACCGTGACCTTTTACCTGCGCCTGGAAGCCTGGAACGCCGGTGCGGAAACGTGGGAAGACCGGCTTCCGGCAATCAACGGCGTGGACCTGGAGATCGACTCGATCGATCCGCTGACCGATGAAATACTATTTCTTCCACTTCGGATGCGGTTGACTGCCGACAGGTTGGCGCAGTTCGTCAAGCCGCACGAAACGACGATAATTGACGTGACGCTGATGCGGTTGCCGTCGAAGAAAACGTTCTCGCTTTATCCGAACCCTGCTTTGCCCGCATCCTGACCAATCCGATATGACGGCGCTTGATTAACAACAGGCATTCAACTGATAATGCCTAGATGACGGTATTAGTTGAGTGCCCGCACTATTTAACTGTGAGCATATCACTGTAAGTTGCAGTGCGTTTTTTTAATTCTGAAGGAAGATTGTGATGTCAGATGTAGAGTGCGATGTTTTAGTCGTCGGTGGTTCGCTGGGAGGGGTCGCGGCGGCCTTCCGCGCCGGATCCTGGGGGGCCAAAGTGCTGCTGCTGGAACCGAGCGGGTGGCTGGGCGGGCAGATGACCGCCCAAGGCGTCTGCACGCCCGACGAGAACCCGTATATCGAGACTGTCGGTTGCACGGACTCGTACCGCACCTTTCGCCAGCGGGTACGCGGGCATTACCGAACCCACTACCGCTTGACGGCCCAGGCCGAGGCGCTGCCGGTCCTTAACGTCGGCGAGTGCTGGGTCAACACAGGCTTCGCGGTGGAGCCGCGTGTCGGCAGCCAAATCCTCGCCCAGATGCTCGCTGAGGTTCCTAGTGTAACGATTTTGCCCCTGTCCGTGCAAAGCATGGCTTCGGAAGAAAACCAGATAAGACAGGTCACGGTCGCCGATGCGGATGGCACGCTGACGCAGATCACAGCCGCCTATGTGCTGGACGCTACAGACCTAGGGGACATGCTGCCTCTTGTCGGCGCGGAGTGGATCATCGGCGCAGAGAGCCAGGCGCAGACCGGCGAAGCGGGCGCGTTGCTGGAGGCAAAGCCCGACTGGGTGCAGCCGCTGACGTTTCCGTTCGCTCTTGAGCGCCGCCCGGTACATGAAAACCACACGATCCCTGAACCGTCCGGCTACGCTGCGCTGAAAGCACGGCAGGACTATTCGTTGAAGGACGGAAACATCACCCGCGCGTTCGCCGGCACTTACTCGTGGTGGACCTACCGGCGCGTCATCGCAGCGGGGCTGTTCCAGGACCCGGACTTTCTGTACGACGTGGCGACGATCAACACCGGGGCGAACGACTACAAAGGCGGGATCATCCCGTCCGGCGATCCCGCCCAGGACGCGAAGAACCTGGAGGAAGCGCAGCAGGCCGCGCTCGGCTATCTCTACTGGCTCCAGACGGAGTGTCCGCGCGACGACAACCCGGCGAAGCACGGCTATCCGGAGCTGAAGCCCCGCGGCGACCTGTTCGGCACGGACAACGGCTTGGCTCCCGCGCCGTATGTGCGCGAATCGCGCCGCATCCGGGCCAAGCGCACGATCCGGGAGCAGGACCTCGCGGCTGCGGCTAACCCTGGCCCGCGTGCAGCCTTGATGACCGACTCGTGCGGCATCGGTGACTACATGATGGACGTGCATGCGAACGCCTATACGGGCGAAGCCGGTCAGTGGATTACGACCAAGCCGTACCAAATCGCGCTGGGGGCGCTTGTGCCGGTTCGGCTTAAAAACCTGCTGCCTGCCTGCAAAAACCTGGGAGTGACCCACCTGACCAACGGAGCCTACCGCCTGCATCCCGTCGAGTGGAACGTGGGCGAAGCGGCGGGAGCGCTGGCGTACTACTGCAACGGGGCAGGCGTCACGCCGGCCGCAGTGCTTGACGACCCGGCTATGCTGAAGACGTTCCAAAAGATGCTGGTAGAAGCGGGCGTTCCGCTGTTCTGGTGGTCCGACGTGCCGTTCGGCCACCCGGCGTTTGCGGCAGCGCAGATGCTCGGTGCCGCCGGTCTCTTCACAGGCAACGGGGAGGACCTGCGCTTTCAGCCGGACGCGCCGTTTCCCATCAGCGAGCAGCAGGATTTCACTCAAAGCCTAGAGCGGGATCTGGCCTGGCCAGCAGGGAGCCTGACGCGGGCCGAAGCCGCGCTTTGGCTCGCGCAGGAACTGAGCTTGTGAAATTGGTGCTCAGGAACTGAGCCTGTGAGGTTAGCGCTACTGTCTGCCTTGAAATAATCAGACAGCAGTACAACCCGGCGACATACTTGCAGATTGGGTAGAAAATTATGATTGTGACTGGACACGAGGCGTTCCTGCTGACGCTGCTTTTCGTGGTAACAGGATATATCACGCACTCCGTGGCCGCTCGCTTTACGTTCCGAAAAAACGAGCGCCCTGAACTCCTGTTGTTGCGTTTTTTGGCTTATGGAACGTTGAATGCGCTTGTCTTGCTTCCTTTTATAGCCACGCACACCAAAGTGCTTCCGAGAGAAACGTGGGCTGGTATTCTTGTCCATAATCTGGCCGCTTATTATGAACTTGCTATCTGGACCCTGTTCCTGATGCCGGTCCTGTTAGGTGTTGTCATAGGCATCTTCCATACCCTCTACGGCTTGAAGGATTGGTTCAATGCCCCAGTTGCTTCCTGGGACGAAAGAATTGCCCGCAGCCGAGGCCGATGGGTTCTCGTTAGCCTGGAAAATGGCAACAGGGTGGCCGGTTTTCTGGGCCGCGAGGCGGCGGTGGTATCCGATACTGGGGAGCGCGACCTTTACTTACAAACGCTCTGCTTCGCTGAAGTCAGCGGAGTTTGGCAAAAGGTGCCGCGCAGCCAGGGCATGCTGATTTCGGGCAAAGGCATTCAGAGCATTGAGTTTTGGGAGGATGAGGGTGTGAAGCCTGCTAATCTTAAAGAGCGCCTGAAAGCTTGGTTGTTTCCCGAGAATGGACGTGTCCCGCCCATCTTCCAGTCAAGCATGATTGCCGGCAGCGCAAAGCTGGAAGAAGCAGCCACCGTAGAGCCAGTAGAAGCAAAAGACGAGGTGCCGCTGCTCGTAGAGGTGCCGCTGGCAAACGCAGCGACAGCGACAACCATAACCGCTTCAAGAGTTGGAGCGGATGCCGACCTCACAACTCACTATAATGGAAACGGTTCCGGCGCGGCTTCAGCGTGAATTTCCATCTCGTTCATTGAAGCTTCATCTCATTGAAAAACCCTGGCAATGCTTTTTGCAGCCATGAGGAGAGCGGCAATTGTCAGTACGACGAAGGTCAAGCTAATGGGTAGTTAAGCCAACAACTGAGAAGACGGTCAAAGCATGAGGCATAGGAGAGCTGCCGCCCGCAAGTCCGCGCGACCTTCAATTAGTTCCAGGGTGCGAAGATGGCTGAGGGCGTTGTTGAACCTGCCGCCGGCGGAAGCATAACCGGTAGCCGTGCCCACTTGCTCTTTGGTCAGAGGATGCGGGTGTGCCTCCACCAGAGCCTGCAAGATCAACCGTTCGGCTTTCGGGAGCTGTGCCTGCCAGTGCGCCGCAAGGGCCGGACCCGCTGCCGGCAATGGCTCCCAGTTGCCCAGCGCGGCGCACCCTAGGTCGTTGATGGTTAGGAGGTCCTTGCCCGCCAACCAGCCTTTAGAACGCAAGGCGCTCAGGGCATTGTTGAAGCCCCCACCGCCCACGGCGTAGCCAGTCAGGAGTGCCACCTGGGATTTGCGGCGTCCACCGGGATGCTGAGCCAGCGCCGTCAGAATTCGGCGCTCCGCCAGCGGCATCTTTTCCACAAACACTTTTTCCCCAACCGCCTTCTCTCCAACCATCTTCTCCGGGTGTGTCGCTTCGACTTCCTGCACAGCAATAGTGGTGACAGGCACAGCAATAGAAGCGACAGTTTTTTTAGTCACAGGTTTTTTAGGCGCAGATTGTTGATCTGCCGACATCAGTGCGGGGAGGGGCAGCAAAGGGAGGGCGGGAACCTGACTGTGGATGGGTGTTTGTTCAAGTACTGAAACCTGACCCTGTACTGAAACCTGATCCTGTCGGGTCAGGATGGCAGCGGCAACGGCTGTCATCTTGTCCAGATCAGCACGCAAGGCATCAGCATGGGCGAGCAGCGCCGACACCGTTTTCTGAAGCTCAGCCGCCTGAGCGGCATCCAAAACGGGAACTTCTACTGAAACAGGAACTTCCACCCGCTCCGTGACCACCACAGTGCGAGTGCTGCTAGTGTCAGCATCAGAAGAGGCAGGCGCAAGATCAGCGAGACGAGCACGCACACGGTCCAGGTCCACAGCAGCAAGTACGGCAGGTTCGGGGCGAAGTGGGCTGGACTGAGTTTTGCTCTAATTTACTTTAGGCGTGGCGGAACTGTCAAAGGTGTGGCGGCGACGGATTTGCACTTTCAGAAGCAAGTCCAGCCAGCCTGGCGACCACAGCCAGGCTGCCCCGACCGGCAGGGAAGCTAGCGAGGCCAGCATCTCCTGGCGGTGCCTGGCGTCGTCATGAGCGGAGACCCACGCTTCCACCGCCTTGCGGTCCTGGGGGCTAGTCAGGCGCAGGGTGATCAAGACTTCGGCCTGCGTCAGCACGTTCTTGGCAGGCACCGCCGGGCGCTGGCTGATGAGCGTCACGCCCAGACCCCGTGCCCGCCCCAAGCGCACGATGCGGTTCATGGCCCACAAGAGCGGCTGCTGGCCCGCTTCAGGCACCTGGGGAACAAACTGGTCCGCCTCGTCCAGCACCAGATGCAGCGGCAGCCTGTTGGCGTGGTACAGATGCTCTGCGAACCCCGTCATGAAGCGGGTCTGCTCCGGGGGCGTGAAGTGCGACAAATCCAGCACCAGGGACAGGCGCTCCTTAGCCGCAAGGTCCGCGACGGCGGAGCCAGCTTCGGCAGAAAGAGGAATGTCCGCATGGTCGCCGCCCAGGATAATGATGGGCAGGCCCGGCCCCACCCCATCAGCGGCGGAGCGCAGGCCCCACCAGACGCCGACAGGGTCCGCCACCACAACGGTCTGACCGGCCCGAAGCATCTCCTCAACAAGAACGGCGGCGGTGTAGGTCTTGCCGGAGCCGCGCTTGGCGAGGATGGCAAAGGTCTCGGTGACGGCTTCCAGAGGCAGGTCCAAACCTTCTGCCAGATGCAAGCAAGGCTGAGTATCTTCGGCTTCTACTGGTGCTGCGGCTTTTGACGAAACCCCTGCGTTCACTTTTTCACTCCTCGTCCCGGTCTTATTCTCGTAGACCCTGCAGTTGCGCTCTCTCAGGTTAGTATACCCTGGACACGTAAAGCGGAATCAAAGAAGCGGGGTCAAACACCGGGATTAGAAAGCGGGGTCAGAGATGAGCATCCGCGCCCTGTTAGAAAAACTCAGCCATGAAAAAACCAAGCCATACACGCTTCGGATTGTTCCTGCTTCGCTCTTGCTTGGCCTCGCTCCCAGCGGGTGCTATTCCGCAAGTTCAACTGAGGTATAATTCTCGCAGGAGGTAAGTTTATGACTGAGCGCATCTTCAATCTGTATCTGTTTATTCAGAGTGGCCTCACGGCGTCCGGCATCATCCAGGAACTGGGCGCGAGAATGCATGAGCGAAGCGGCACGGATGCCGACAAGATCGCTTTTCTTCAGAAGCAGGCTGCGGAAGACCTGGCGGAAGTGCAGCGGTTTCCTGTGCCGGCACGCTATGTTCTGGTCGCCATCAACTCCGCCGCAACCCAAGCGGGTCTAGATTATCGTGGTTACGAGAAGCTTGTGCAGGGCGGGCGGCATTTGGAGGTGTTCGAGGAGGTATTTCAAGCAATGGACGCTCCCGCCGATCCCTTGATCTGCATCACGCCCGTTGTGGATGGCAACATTCGCATCCAGGCTTTTCAAGGTCTGTGATGGCATCTGTTAGCGGTTTTTGTTGCGTTAGGGCTATAAGCTAAGAATCCCCAGAGCGACCAGCGTTCAAGAGTCTTACGCCACGAGTTGTGCCTGAGCGACAGTTACGGAGAAGATATCAGCTTGAAGTTTTCATCTCCCAGATTTTGTATGCTAATCTAACCTTGTATGCCGATCTAGCTTGGGCAGCCACGTATTCAAGGCTCATGGAGGAAGGCGGTCAGTGCATGATTTTCGCAGGTTATCCAGTAGCCAGAGATGCGTTCATGCTGTTGCAATCTTTACACCGCGGGCGAAATGATCAAGTTGAAATACTATAAGCCAGACAACTAATTGAGAAACTCGTGATGCAGAGAAACGAATTGGACTGCCGTTAGAAGCAGCGGGTACACGGTCACAGAACAGGTGACTACAGATGTGAAGAGACCCGCCACGAAAAAACTTCCGCATCACCGTCATACATAAACTCAATCACATTCAAGAAGTCGCGGCCCAGTATGCACTGGACCGACCCTGACAGCGGCGCAACGATAACTCTCATATTGCGCTCCAGAAGGTTGGGAATTAACTCAGGCACACCGACATATAAGTGTGTTGCTACCCGTAGTCCAGTTCCTGTTAGCGGAAAATAAATTGGCTCCAATCCATATTCACCTGGGTCGTACTCCAAGCGTATTGCCTCGCTTACGACGGTAGTTTCTACCCCTGGGTCAATCAACGCCGAGTACCTACCGCGTTTTCCGAAGTCTCTGCCAGATGCTTTTCTTCCTTCTTCTTCAGCAAAAGAAAGCCCAATAGTGACGGTGACTATTGGGCCAAGACCAGAATCCAAAATATGCCTAACAAAATCCACTCTACATCTCCTTTACTTGACCAACATCATTAGTGCAAAATGTAGTCTGGTGTGTGTAATTTGGCGCGAGGCATAGCACACATACACACTCCCGTTCACCCGTTAGGTACTCAGGTAAGCATTTATCTGTTTCTCATTGATCGCACCCACAAAAAACAAGTCATTACTGTATTGAGTGTAGCCACGTTCGAGAGCGCTATCCAAGCTTGAATGGACTTCTAAATCCTCTCCATTGATCAAGAAATAATGGTGCGTGAGATCAGGATTGCTAAGAAGCGTTTTCTTGTATCTCGCGAGTGTGTTATACTCCGGGTCCAACAGGTGGCGGAGTTCTTGGATATCTTGCACGGAAGTGCCATTCATTTTTCGCGCAAAAAGACGCCGTTCAGTAATTGGTAGGACATCCTCATCAGGAAAAGAAACAGACGAGTCACCATTTGTCAAGCCATTTCTGGATGACGTTAAATCTAATCGAGTGATCGGATCAAATTTGTTCATAACTTATCCTTTGGAAAGCCATCTCATTTCTCTAAAGGTCTGAAAGGATACTCAACCAAATATCACTTATGCCGGGGCACGGACAGCAAAAGAGACGCATCCCAATCACTTGGCATACGCGGTGCAGCACGCTCGTGGTAAACACGGTTGAATTCTTTTGAAAAGAGCGAAGTTAGGTGGATATTAGAGGGGTAGCAGTATCCTGTTTGTCAGGGAGCGCTCACGCAAGAGAGCACCCTTAATGTACCTGGTGCCACGCTGATGTCAAGCGTGATCTTATAGGGTACGCACCCAGCAAGCGCGGTAAGACCGGCACTTGTTTGAAGTAGGTGCCTTATTCTACCATAGGATTTACGTTATTAATCATCTCATAACTGCCGCTTTTCTTTACAAGTGATACATACTGTAAAAAAAAGCAACAAAACGAGCCGCCCAAATCGCGTCTAGGGGTACGCTCGCGGGTTTCTACTGTTTATTAAGATGCGTTTTAGTACGAGTTCTAGAACCGAGAACACAAAAACAAGCCAGCGCGTAATAAATCCAGTAAGATGATGGAAGGTTCAACTTCTGTCTCGTTGTTCCGACCAAACAAGACCGGCACGCTCTTTTCGCTAAGTTTACTGCTTCCAGAGCCGAATACTTGCGGTTCAAACACGGGCTGCTTCAGAGCTTTTTTTGCGTCCTTTTTCGTCGAAATGATTGAAAAAGCGGCATTTTCCCGCGCGATAGCAACTTCTTCTGCGTACTGAACCACTTCGGTCAAAAGCGGCTTCAGAGCAATCTCAAGGCGCTTTTCTCGCCCGTAAAATACATACTCCACCGCCAGCGCGTGGGCAATCTCCCGCTTGCGCCTTGCGTCCCCGACCAGAAAATGATCCCGAGCGTATCGCAGGTAGCTGAAGCTCGCCTGCGTGTTTGCCCGCATCCGCTCAAGCTCGTCTCGGCAGGCACCCGCTTTCAGCAGCAGCGACTGCTTCTCCTGCAACAGCTTTGCTTCCATCGCCTGATACCGCGCCTCATCTGTTAGCATTCCCCGAAGCCACATCGAAAGCAGACGGCTCTGCTGCTGCTCCAAGTCTTCTAAGGCCACATTCTGCTGAGTGTACACGGCCCCTGCGGCGGCGGACTGGCCTTCCAGCGCTCGCAGCAAGTTCTCCTCAGCAATCAGGCACAGCTCCGGATCAAGTGTCAGTTTCGACAGTTCCTGCTCAATGGCTTCCTCCACCCAGCGCTCCGCCAGGCCTTGCTTGGTGCAGGCTCCTTTAGAGTCAGCGCATCGGTAAAAGCAGTAGGGCTTTCTCGTGCCGCCGGCGGCTTTGATCAGGTGATGCTCCGCCGTGATCTGCGAGCTGCAGTAGCCGCAGCGCATCAGGCCCGTGTAAGCAAACTCGCGCGTCTGAGCATGCTGCACCAGACCCTTATCTCCCAGACCTTTAATTGCTAGGTTTTTACCAAGATGTGCCTGCACCTGAGCGAACTCGGCTTCCGTGACCATAGCGGGATGGGTTCCCTGACGGATTTGGCCCTTGTACCAGGTGTAGCCAGCGTAGAATGGGTTGGCAAACAGCTTGTAAGCCTGAGACCGAGACAGCTTTGTCCCGCCTCGGTTAAGCGTGGGACGTGTGCGGTAGCCGTAGACATCGCTCAGCGTCTGGACCACCTGAGCCGGGCTGTACGCGTCGGTCAGCAGCATGTCCCACCCCTTGTGGATCAGCGTGAAGCGAGGCTCATCTACTGCAATAACACCGACTTTGGGGTTCAGGCGGTCGCGCTCGTTGCGGTAGCCTTGCGGGGCACAGGCGTTCCAGCCGCCTCGCTCAAAGTGGCCGTTCAGGCCACGTTCCACCGTAATCTTCAGGTCCAGGCTGTACTGCGTTGAAGTGGCTGTTTCGAGAACAAGCGGCAGGATGTTGTCTCCGGGCCTGTGGCACGAGTGAGGCGTGCGAATCTCCCGCAGCTTCCCGTCAATCAGGAGCTGTGCCAGCATCCCGCCTTCCTCCATGTTGCGGGCCAGCCGGTCTACTTTCCAGCAAAGAATGGCGTTGATTTTTCCGCGCTCAATCAGGCGCAGCAGCTCACGGAACAGGGGACGCACGCCGGGGATTTTAGCGGACTTGCTTTCCTCAAACTCCCGCACGATCAGGCCGCGTTCCTGGGCCAGAGGACGGCACTGCGCGCTCTGCTCGCCCGTGGACTTTTCGGTGACTTCGCGGCGTTCATCGGATTTGCGGGTGTAGAGGGCGTAACGCAGTATTGGCACAGGAAAAAGTTAGAACGGGAAAAGGTAAGATCACTCGTCTGGCAAAGAACGAAGGTAAAGGAAATGCATGACTGAGTTCAGAATGGCGTAAGCTTCTTCATCGGTCAGGGTTCTGCCGACTCGATTCAAGTAGAAAGCTTTGGTTTTAGCAATGCCTTCGGCATCGGGGACGGGATAAAGGTGAACCATAAGCACAAAAAGTGATGGGCACAAAGTGGAAGTAACGGGCGCAGGTGAAGGTGATGGCAAGATAGGGTTGCAGAGCACAAAGCATTGCAGAGAACGATGTTTGTCTCTACGAGCGCTGCGCTCAGTCAACGCACTGCGTAGGCGCGGTGAAAATGAAGCGTTGAAATATCTGCATGGAAGCTGTGGAGCAGCCGTGCACCGGAAGTTGCGTCTTCGGTTTCTGTTCGGTAAGTTAGGCCCATGCCGCGAACAGCTGCGTGGCTCAGCAACCCATCCAAGAACTCACCGAAAGGAGCCATATGCCCGCCAGTTCTAACATTTCAGCCACTTCTAAAACGCCCACCACGCTTCCGCCTGCCGCTCCGCCTATTAGTAAAACATCCAGCAAGGAAGCTCCAGTACACAAAATTATAGGGCACAAACCTACCCACAAGCCTCAGCCGATCCAGAACCGGATCAAGGTGCTGCTGGTCCACATCCCCAAGTTCAGCATCCAGGGGCAGGCTCGGCTTGCAGCCGAAGTGGGCGTGTCCCGCTCCACCATCAGCCGCCTCATTCATGGCCGCATCAACCCCTCCTACCGCCTCGCGCGGGGCGTCACCGACGTCCTGGAGCGGATGCTGGGCAAGCCGCTGGACATGCGCGAAGTGTTCTCCACCGACGGCACCTACCTGACCCCATCCGGCTGTGCCCTCTGCCGCTGCCACGGGTGCCTGCCAGACGTGGCTTGGGACGAAGACGGCCACCTCAAGCCGGGCTGGGAAGATGCGCGGCCCGGCGACTGGTCACTGGCGCGTGCTGACACCCTGGAACCGGAGTGGGAAAATAGGCAGAATGAAGAACTAGGTGAAGAAGAACTAGGTGAAGAAGAGCCATGTGAACAAGAGGCGAACGGTGGCTTCTCCGGCTACGGGGAGTACGAGGATGGCGACGAGGAAGCCAATGCAGAACATTGGCAGGCAAAACTCGAAGCCGCAAAACTTCGAGAAGCCTCAACACCCAAATCCGTAACACCCAAATCCGCAAAATCTCGGGATTTGCAGGGGAGCGCCCGATGAGGCTCTTCTCCCTCAAAAGGACGGCTGCTGGGCTGGCAGGAGCCAGTCCTCACGCTCTGCCAGAACATTCTCGTTACAAGGACATTCCGTATGAGGAGTGTCTGGCCGAGCAGCTCCACGGCCGCCTACTGGATCTGGACTTCCCTGCTTTCGCGCTCTGCCTCTGCCGCCTGCTGCAAGCTTTGGGCTACCAGAACGTGCATCTGGTGGGACGCCGGGAGTGGAAAGGCTACAACAAGCCCGGAGGTGGCGGCTATGACCTGGAAGCCACCCTGCCAGGTTCTCTTTTACCTGGCTCTCCATCCACGCGCCGCGTCATCGTCCAGATCAAGCAGTTTGACGGCCTGCGCGTCCATCAGCGCAGCGTGGATGAACTGCGGGGAACCTGTCTGCGCGTGGGAGCGGCAGAAGCGCTGCTGATCACGACGTCGGCGTTCTCCAAAGTTGTTCGTGCAGGGACCGCCGCGCCCAGTGGTGCCGGCAGTCCGGTCGCACCCGTGCGCTTGATGGACGGGGAGGAACTGATCGCCTTGCTGATCCGCCATCGTCTAGGCGTTAAAGAACACAGTGCAAGCGTGAAGAAATATGGTCTTGCGAGCTTGCGTCGCGGGGGCAACCAAGCATCAATGAGTGAACAACGGGCAGGAACTGAGCATTGGGAGATTGACGACACGTTCTTTGCAGAGCTGGCTCTAGCAAGCGCCATCCTGAGCAAAGAGCTACCGGCGAAGCGTCAAAGCCCCACGACGCCTCCCAACTCGACGCCGAAGCAAAACGCTACGCCAATGCAAAATCTCATGCAGTGGCGCGTCACGGTCCGCATATCGTCTAGCCCAGAAGGAGACAAGCAGAAGAAAGTTGAGCAGAAAGACAAAGGTCATCAGAAAGAAGGTCATCAGAAAGGAGGAGGCTGACATGGCCCACCCATGCTGCCGGCGGCATCGCCGCGCTCTGGCTGCTGACACTTGCGCCAGGCCCTGCCACAAGCCTGACTGCCACAAGCCTATCTACCTCAAGCGTACTCTTTTCGAGTTCGATCATCCCCAGCTCAGCCGACAGCGGTTTAGCTTTCAGCGGTCAGAACATCGGGGTGTTGGCTATGATCGCTGCCTTGGCCGCACTGCTGCCGGACCTGGATGCACCGCGCTCCAAGATCCGCTCCCTGGCTCTTGGACCCTTTCGCCCTCTGGACCCGCTGGGTGACCTGCTGCACGGTGCGTGGGGCCACCGGGGGCCGCTTCACTCCCTGCTGGGCCTGACGGTCTTCGGGCTGATCTTTGCCCTGCCTCTCTTTTTCGTGTGGGGCTGGGTCTGCGGAGCGGCGTCGCTGCTAGGGTACGCCTCGCATCTGGCGCTGGACGCCATGACCCGCCACGGGGTGCCGCTTCTGCCGGCGCGGGGGAGAGATGGGCGGTGGAACCTGAAGCATCGCCGTCACCTGCTGCCGCGTGCCTTGCGCTTCGTCACCGGCTCCGCGGCGGAGGACGTGCTGCAAGCGGTGCTGCTGAGTGCAGACCTGGTGCTGCTGCTTCGATACCTGGCTTGAAGCAATGGAAACGAATGGAGCGATGGAAACGACAAAGGCCGCGTCTGCCGTGAGCCTGTCCCGCTGGAGGATCAGGTCTACGGACAGAAGCGCGGCCTTCCTCGGCCACTTGGCGCTCGCCTTACCAAGAAGCCCTGGTAGGACAAGCCGATGCGCGGAGCCACAGTAGCGGCCCCGTAGGCTGCCGGCAACGCTCGGTGCGCCGCCGGTCGTCCATCTGCAATACGTCTGTTCGACAGCCATATTTCTACAACAAGCACCTTTCAAGAAAGGAGGACTATACAGCACAATCTACCAAACAATCTACCAACGTCCACATCGCCTGAGCAAACCGTCAGCGCCCCGGCAGGGAACAGTGTAACCGTCAGCGCCCCATTTCTTGTGGAGCATCGCCAGGAAGAACGCGCCCTGTCCGGCACCTTCCGCCCCAGCGCCCGCCTGATCCTCACGGAGCGGGTCCGCACCTCCGGCCTCTGGAACGCCCTCACGCCCGAAGACTTCCAGACCCTGCTTTTGCTGCTGACCTTCCTCACCCCCAACGGCTGGTGCCGCCCCACCCTGCCGGAGATGGCACAGGCCATGCAAGTCTCTCACGCTAAAGCTCGCGCACGTCTTCACCGACTCACCCAGGTCAGGTGGCAGGGCCAGCCGCTCGCCGCCGTGCTCAGCCGCCCGGACGGGCTGGATGCGTACCTGCCGGGACGACATCTGCTGGCTCACGAGAATGCTCCCTTTGACGAGCCGCCTCAGCCTGCGCCGGTCCGCACGGCAGGCCGGGACGCGGTGATCGCCTACAGCCGCGCCCGGTACACCAAAGGACGCGAAGAAGTAGAGCGGGAGATCGCCCAAAGGATGGGCTGGGCACCGCCGGACTTTGCCGAGGAGGACCCGACGGTGGCGGAAGGCAAGCAGCGGGCGTACCAGGCCATGATGAACGCTGGGATGCCCAAAGAGCAGGCGCTGGACCTTCTGGCCCAGTTTGACCTCGGGGCGGTGGAAAGCCAGATCGCGTGGCTGCCGAGCAGGAATGCCAAGAACCCGGCCCGGTTTCTGGCAGCAGCCATTGAAGGAGGCTACGACAGGCCGCTGAACTTGCGCGGGCAAGCGGGTATGGCAGAAAAGAATGCACCGGCAGAGAACAAAGCAGAAAGCTCAACAGCAGCAAGTATGCAGGACATAGTTGACGGAGATATATCCTCAGATAATGCGGCTGCGTTATGAACGCTTCGCTAATGAAGCGCCGGTCGGCAGTTGTGCCACATACACATCGCGGGCAGTCACTGTCTCGATCACGCCGCAGGCAAACATTAAGCAAACAAACGGCTTCAGGGAGGGAAACTAAACCCAATGAACTCATGGAGGACCGTCTTCTGACGGGTGACTGCCTGCCGCTGCTGGCCCGGCTTCCCAGCGGCAGCGTGGACTTGACCGTTACCAGTCCGCCCTATGATGATCTGCGACTCTACGACACCCCCACCCCGCTGGACCTTCCCGCTCTGGGAGAAGCGCTGTTCCGCGTCACCAAAGACGGCGGCATCTGCATCGTCGTCATGGGAGATGCCTCCCGCCGCTTTGCTAAGTCCCTCTCCTCCTTCCGGCTGGTCCTGTCCTGGTGTGACCGCGCCGGATGGAAACTGTTCGAGACCTGCCTCTACCACAGGCGCGGTGTTCCCGGCCCCTGGTGGCGCTCTCGCCTGCGCGTAGACCACGAGTTCATCTTCGTCTTCTTCAAGGGCAAGCGGCCTAAGACCTTCCACAAAGAGCGGCTGCTGATCCCCACCAAGCACGCTGGGGAGAAGGTCTCGCGCCGCCCCTTCCCGCGCCGAGGCATCGCCGGGGGACTGCCGCCGCCAACCATCGCGCCTCTTCAGTGCCGGGGGACGGTCTGGCCTTACTCCGCCAGCAGCAGCGAGCGCAACGAAGTCAAGTTGAGGCACCCGGCAACCATGCCCGACAAGCTGGCGGCGGACCTGATCCTGGGGTTCTCCGAGCCGGGGGACCTAGTGCTGGACCCTTTGATGGGCAGCGGCACAAGCGTAGTCATGGCGGCAAAGCTTGGCCGGCGGCTGTTGGGGATGGACGCCTCAGCGCGGTATGTGGAGATCGCGCGGCAGCGGCTGGCAACAGAGGTAAAGTGAGAGCCTCACAATGCAGGAGGCGAACGGAAGGCTCGGCGCGATGCTGGCAACCCCCTGGAAGACGCTCAGGAGGCCCCCACAGGCGCAGAAGGAGGCCAGGATGAGTAAGATTACCCCTCCGCCTGAAACTGGGGCTTTTAAGCAGGTTCAAGCGAGCGCAGACGGACGTGAAACTACGAGAAGTGAAGAGGTTGGCAAGAGTGAGAGCCTTGCTCCCTGGCACCCTGTTCCAAGCCGACTGGTGGATGCCGTGATGCCGCATTTGCGGGACACCGAGCTGCGGGTGATACTCGTAGTCCTTCGCCAGACGTGGGGATGGAAAATGGACCGGACGAACGTCGATGAAATGAAAGCCGGTCAGCAGGCACACTCTTCTAAGCAAGCAGTTCAGAAACAAGCGACTAAGCGCCGGGACTGGCTTTCCCATCGTCAGCTCTGCCGACGCACCGGGCGCGGCAGCGACGCCGTGTCTGCGGCGGTGGCTTCTTTGACGGCTTCGGGCTTGATCATCGTGGAAGATGCGGGCGGAAAGCCCTTGATGACGCCGGACGAGCGCAGGCGCTGCCTGGGCCGCCTGTACTTCCGTCCAGGGACGACGTGGCTGGAATAACTTAGGGGATGGAAAAGTTAAGGAAGTGTGGATTTAGGGGTGTGGAAAAGTGGATAACTCACAGGTTTGCCCATCCGGGAAAAGCGTAAACAACAACAGAACTGTTTTAACAACATATACAAACAAGCATTTTGTTGAGTTCTTTTGCTTGTTTTGGCATCGAGCAAGTTTACTGCGTCTGAATAGGCTAGGTTTAAGAGCAAGAGATTTTGTTGGAAGAAATCCTGTCAGAGGAAGTTTTAGCGGAAGGAAGTTTTAGCGGAACGCACGATCCCAACAGCTTCCGCCCCCGACATGATTGGCTGGTCAAGCAGCGCCTCAGCAAGTCTTTCAACCGCCTTGTGATGTTGCTGCATCAACCTCTCTGCTTCCAGCCAGCAGCCGCCAGCCCACGGCAGAGAAGTGTTTATCCCGTACCTGTCGCTGTAGCGCCGCCAAAGAGGCAGAACATCGCTTTGGTTCATCCAGTCCTTCACGGGTTCATCCTTCGGCAGCCATAGCATCTCCGCAGCGACCCCAGCGCAAGCGACGATCATCCACTCAGTCAGTACCGTCTTCTCTGTCAGCGCGACCTCCGTCGAGTTCTGCAAGTGGTCCTGCAGGAAGGGGATGCAGCGCCCCAAATGAGTTTCTTTATTGGTTTCTTTAGGAATGATGCTTGCTTCTTCGGGAATGATGCTCATCGACTGGAACTCTCTCCCGAAGTGATGATAAGCCACGACATGACCGGCCTCATGCCGGGCCACTGTGACTTTCTTCCCCGTAGTTTGCTTCCCCGTGGTTTTATTTTCTGTGATTTCATCTGCGGTCATGTTCTATCGGTCCTGTCTCTGTGGGTTCTATTTTTTGTGGGTTCTTTTGCAGGGTGGCCGCGCCGCTGATACGCTATCGTTGCGGCATCCGACATCCCCGAAGGTGCGTGGCACGACTCGCAGCGATATCCATTCACAGCGGTGTTTAATGCCGCAACTGCTATCCACTCGGCGGTAGTATGCCTCATGATACTCCTACAACCGTGTTCGTTCTCTCAATTCTTTCTCTCAATTTTTTGTTTGCTTTCTCAGCGTTGTGCTTCCTCTCTTAACATTTGGCGCATCATCGCTCTGACCCGCTCAAAGGCTTTGCCTTTCTGGGCGAGCGCCCGGACTGGATCTCGGTTTTCCGCGATCACCCGCGTCCTGGCCCTCGCTTCCAGTTCTGTCCATTGATCAGTTTGTCCAAGACGTACTGGGCTTTTTCCGAGACTTCTTCCGAAAAAAGCGAAGCGAGAAAATCCGGGGCGGCCGCCGCGTCCAGAGAAGTCCCAGAAGTTTTTTGAAGTAAAGAGAAGTCGTCTATAAGAGCTGGCTCACTTTCAACATTTGGCGACTCACTTTCACAATATTTTGACTCAAAGTGAGTCGCTTTTAATTCACTTTCATTCTTTTCTGATTCACTTTGAGCCTTAGATGGCACGGACGATGTCCTGCCTTTAGGAGGCTTAGGCTCATTTTGAGCCTTAGATGGTTGTGCCCCTTTTTCGCGGGTTATTAAGACTTCTTGGAGTTTAGGCAGATCGTCTTCATGGATTGGATCATCCATCATCACTCGGTAGATGTTGGCCGTTCTTAGAAGGCGGTTGGTCACTGGATCACGCCAGTACTGGCGGTCCTTCTTAACAAACTGATGGAGCGCGGGGTTTTGCAGTGAGCCAGGAATAGGTGCACGGCTTTTGTCATGTCGCTCGCCGAACTCGCGCTTGAGCGTAGGGACCGAGATGCCGCACATGGCCGCCAGTTCTGGCAAATCAATCTCAATGCCATCCCGCTTTTCGCCTGTCTGCCGATTGTAGTAGCCGAGGGAGCGCAAGGCCAGAACGATGCGCGTTCCGTTGTCGCCTAGAGCCGGCATCCAGCGCCGCACGAAATAGCGAGTCAGCACCAGAACCTTGTCCGGCTCGATAATCTCGTTTACGGCAAAATGATAACCCGGCACGATTTCTGCGGCTTCGCTCATGCTTCTCCCTCAGCTTCCAGATACCAAGCAATAAGTGCATTGATCATCCCTTTGATGGGAGTGCGCGTCTGAACGCAGTGTTGTTTGAGCTGCTGATGCAGGTCCTCTGGCATCTCGACGTTGAGCCGCGTCACAGGTCCCTTGCCGTTCTGCGGCATGAGCTGTTCTATCAGGTGTTCCCGGATTTGCGATTCTAGAGCTATGCGAACAGCCTTACTGCCAGAAGACAATAAGGCATTCGGTAACGAAGCGTTATCCAGCGACTTCTTAGGTCTGGGCTTGGATGCCTGATGCTTACCCGGCTTTTGTGAAGATGTGCTTGATGAAATGATAATGGCTTCGCTTGAAACTTCACTCACTGCATCATTTGATGCGTTGATAACGCTATCATTCACATCTTCATTTAATTGATGCTTTGATGGAATGATGGAAACTTCATTTGGTGAATTATTGGCAGCCGCGTCTTGCGGCGTTTCAGCATCCTCCATCTTTTTGATGTTTAACCGCTGGAGATCAGCAAGAGTGCTGCTCATTTTGTGCCCTCATGTTTTTCTGCTGACTTTACCGGCCAGGCTTTCCCGACGCGCATCTCACTGAGCGTCTGCGCGACAACTTCGGGGATGATCGTCTTTTCAGCCCGAACGAAGGCATTCACAAGAGCCGCATCACAAAGTACGCACACATCGCGCGGAATGCCTTGCGTGGTGTTGTATATCTCAATCAAAGCCTTTTCTGTAAAAAGCTTCGCTACCCCTTCGCCGCCGGCTGTGGTGATCCGGTGGGCAATCATGCCGCACATATCCTCGAATGAGAGCGGATCAAGGTTACTGATAACAGCAATTCGCGAACGAAATGCTTCCTTGCGGTTTAGTTTGTTGGGGAAGTTGTCCTGAGCCAGCATGACGATTGTTATCAGCTTGTCCTCAGCCGTCTGGAAGTTCGACAAGTCGGAGAGAACGTCGACATTATCTGCGTGAAGGTTCTGGGTCTCGTCAATCAATAGGACCGGATGCTTGCCGCTCTGGTACTGCTCCAAGAGGAAGCGCTCGATAAGCTTTCGGTTATCACCCTCGGTTCGCACCGGGGTGATGCCAAAACCTTCGGAGATGAGGCGTAGGAACTGAGAGCGGGTGCGTACTGAAGCGGACGGGAGGAAGGCCAGCGCCTTTGTGTCATCCGCGCCCCAGGTCCGTTGCAGTTGATTTGCGATCGTTGTTTTGCCGGTGCCGACTTTCCCCATAAGAAGCGCAAGACCGCGCTTTTGGTCAGCGGCGTAGCGCATCTTGGCGACGGCAATCTGATGTTCAGCACTAGGAAAAGCAAACCTGGGATTCGGCTGTGTGCCGAAGGGCATTTCTTTCAGCCCGAAGAACTCTTCATAAATGGTCGTGATCCTCCTGCTGATTTATTGATTTTCTTATCTGCCTGTAGATTGTGTATCTAATTTCAACTATGTTGTGAACGGATTACAGGATTATGGCAGGTGCGTTTAAGAGGAGTCAATACCATTTAAGAAAAATGCACACTATTTTTTACTATGCGTCAGATGCAGCGATCAGCCGCTCATAGTTTGGGGCCAGCCGGTAGGAGCGGTTCTTGCGGGACGGATCGTGCAGCACCAGAAACCCGCTGACAAGCCAGTCGCGGCACAGCGCAACCACTGTGCGCGGGCTGAGGCCAAGATGCGCCGCGATCTCGCCCCCGGTCGCCGTTCCCTGACGCCGGAACAGGTCCAGCAGACGCCGCTGCCGCGGATCAATCTGCCGAAGCAGCGGGCTACGGTCCTGCGCCCCCCGTTTTGCGGCCTGTACCGCCTGCGCCCGCACGGCGGCGAATGCTTTCGCCATCCCCATGCAGAAGTAGGCCACAAAGCCGGTCACGTCTGCCTCAGCCCGCCCAAAGTAGTAGTTGTGGGACGGTCCGACCGCCAGCGCGGCGTAGTAGCGGGTCAGGTTCTGCGCGTAGTACTCTTCCAGGCTGTAAATGCCCTTTAGGCCATAGCCAGACCAGTGCAGGATCAGCGTCGTCAGCAGGCGGGCCGTGCGTCCATTGCCGTCATAGTAGGGATGAACGGTTGCAAACTGATAATGCGCCAGGGCCGCGACAAGGGGCGCTGGAAGCTCTCCCCGGTTCAGCTCCTCGCTCACCCAGGCGACTAGGTCCACCATGAGGCTCGGCACGTCGTGAGCTTCCGGCGGCAGATAGACGATGGCACCGGAGAGGCTGTCCCGGATGACGTTCTGGCCATCACGGTACGGGGTAGGGGAGGGCTGACCCTGGACGACTAGGCCGTGAAGGCGGCGGATATCGGCTTCGGTGAGCGGACCGGCTTGATGAACGAAGTTAGGGTTCTGCACGAGGCGCTCGACTTCTTCGAGGGCGCGGTAGTAGTTTCGCACCTCGACGGCGTCTCGCTCGCGTCCGGGGAACTGTGCTCCGGCCAGGGTTTCCTGCACCTGGGTCTGGGTAAGGCGATTACCCTCGATCTGGGTGGAGTAGTGAGTTGCGGCAAGGCGTGCAGTTTCGCGCAGGGAGCGGAGCATTTCCACGTCGATGGGCAATTCAATGATGGCTTGGCGATCAGCTTCAAGGCTCATCAAGGCTTTAGTGATAGCGGCGGTGATGTGAAAAACAGGAATAGGCACAAGAACATTGTACCTGATGCGCTGTTAAATGTCACTTATTACGCTGTTATAATTACGCCAACCAGAGTTGGCACAATCTTTCGCTGTGGGGTCCTGTAGCAACCTGAGAAGGAACCTCGTAGCGTCATCTCCTTCCAAACAATCAGGGAATATAAAGACTAAGACCTGAGTTTGGACCTTGGGGCAGGCCGAGCGCAGTGTCTACACCAACGTGAGTACGTAAATCCGCAAGCAAAACGTGGGGATTAACACTGGTGCCGATTTTGCGCTGTGACTCGCTTCGCGCATTAGCGACTTCTTTGGCGCGGTAGACAATCAACACTGGAATATTTTCTTCCACAGCCCGAAGGCAGAGGCCCCGTATATAAAAGCGGTTGAACTCGCCCTCGGCCAACGTGTCGGCGGCGGTATAGGGAACATCCGCTAACGTGTATCCGCCGCTGGGTTTGCGTTTCTGCTCTTTGGCAAGCAGGGAGCCGCTATGGCGAAGCTGGCTGGCGAGCCATGTCATGTCGTGAGAGGCGATGGCTTCTGCTAAAAGCATGGGGTAGCGAGCGGCACCTTCGGGTGTGAGCCGAGGGCTAATGTAAAGTTTGCCCTCGGTCATGTCGACAGCTACTTCTTGCGACATCCGAGAACGGGTCGCGGGATCCAAGTTTTTCAGGTGGAACGTCACCTATGTATGTCTCCTTGCCTTTGCTTTGTTATATGGCGTTAGCATTACTTTCTGATGCTATTGTATCACTCTTCGCAAACATGATGTACGCATCCATTGATGCTTTTCTCCCAAAAGATTTTTCTCATAACAAGTGTCTGGATGCCTGAATAGATACAGAGCCTCCTAGGACACAATCCCTGTTCGCACAATTGCTGTCACCATATATGCCGGGCGATGTTCCGCTACAGAGGCCAAGCACACCGGTGATTTCAGGCTACTGTCTCTTTTCTTAGTTGTACCTCTTCTGTTGAAATCTTGATTGACGGATGAGAAAAGAGGCAGGGGCGACGAGTGAGCTGCCGGCTTGGAAGCGGGGTGGGGAGGCGTGTTTTAAACGAACGGATACCGTTGGCGAAATCAAGCCGCAAGCCGTGCGAACCGGGATATTCGGGTTTTTGCCAGCGGCTGTGCATCCAAATGGTTAATCCCTCGGACAAGATTTAAGCTCACCGCTGTCGCCAGATGCTGGAAGTGCGTCTTGGCAAGACCAAAGTAGCGGCTCTGCCTCAGGCCGCACCGGCGCACACCCTGCGAGAGCGAACCTTCAATGCCTGCCCGCTTTTTGTACTCGCTCTTCCCAGCCTCAGAAGCCATGTTGCCGCGCGCCTGCTGAAGCGCTTCATAACGGGTCTGCTCTGGCAAAATCAGTGTTCGGGACTGTCCTGCTGGGGAACGCACACATTTATCCCGGCGGGGGCAGCCCGCGCAATCGCTTCACAGAAAGCGGATTTTCACAATGGGCTGGTTGTAGGGCTTGGTCCAAAAAGAACCCCAGGAGGCCGAAGATTTACCCTCGGGGCATAGGGCCTGCTGCTTTTCCCAATCCACAGTAAACTGCCTCTGATCATAGCCGCCTTCCCGCGCCTGCCAACTCTGGCCGTCGCGGGCGGGGCCGAACAACTCGATCTGATGCTGCTGACGGCTGCTTACCAGCAACGCGGCATCCACATAGCCTGCATCGACAAACTGGCGGCTTGGCAAGAAGTCTTTGGCCGCAAGTTCCTGCTGAATAGCCGCCGTGCAGCTCACATCCTGCGTCGTCGCCACCGTTGTGTGGACGTTGGTGATCAGGCGGGGCAGTTCAGCGTCACAGGTTCCGGTGAGATGAACTTTGTAACCTGTCCACGAAAGATCGTGTTTGTTGCTGTGGCGAGCCTCCGGATCATAAGGCGATTCCAGAGCGCTAGCAGCACGAGGCAAATCCGCATCTTTTCGCCATAGTAGTTCGCCTGTTTCGCTGCGAGCGTAATGCCGCTCCCAGACCTGCCGCAAGGTTTGCACAACAGCTAAGGTGTTCAGGTCTGGCTGTTGCTTCTCTAAATCCGGCTGGTATTTTCCTAGAAGATCAAGGAGCAAAAGGCCATCGCGCCCAACGCTCTCGGCATAGTCTCTGCGGGCCTTCTCGCCTTGCGGCAGACGCGATTGTTCCGCACGCTGGCTGTAGCGTTCCTGCCAGTGCGCCGGAGCAACCGACCGAAGCCAATCTGGCGCAACCGCAGCAAAATCATTGAGCGTTGCTCGCAGGGTCTCGGTCACCAGCTCCAAGCGATTCATGACGCGGATCGCTGCCAGGACATGCGTACTATCGGTTCGCTGGTGACCGCGTGCTTTGAGCAGTTTCTTGCTCTTGAAGATCGCCAGCATCCTGTCGAGTAGAAATTGGTCCGTGTTTCCTTCTACCAGCCGTCCTCGGAACTCGGAAAGCACCGAGAAGTCGAAGCCAGGATCGGTCAATTCCAAGCCTAGCGCATACTTCCAATCAATGCGAGCACGCACGGCTTCCGCCGCTTGCCGGTCAGTGAGGTTCTCCACATACTGCATGATGGTGACCAGTGCGAGCCGCCAGGGCGCCAAGGCTGGCTGTCCTCGTTTGGAGTAGAGAGCCACAAAATCTTCATCAGTGTAGAGGGTTCCGAGTTCGTCTCTCATCTTCATGTAGAGGCTGCCTTTGGGAAAAGCGGCGCGGGCAACAAGAGCAGTCTGTTCGGGGATCGGCTGAATGGCTTGCGGGTGCAATGACATGGAGTTCTCCTCTCGTAGATCACGAAGTGATAGATCAAGAATGAAAGAAGTGTACCCCTTCGGAACTACGGCTAAGAAGAGGTCATCTCCGTGTCTTTCTGACAGAGAGATAAGGATTTCGAGGAGGGTTGCTCCCGTTCTTAATTCGCCAACGGTATCCGAACGATTCTAAGACAAAAGCCGAAAGCTCATTTGCAACAATTTCCGTGAGCTATGTTGCAGAAGTTGGAGTGGAAATAGCGGCTGTTCACCTTTTCTCCATCGTGAGGCAAGACTCGCTAGCTGCCACATAATCAGAAACCTGCAATACTTCTGCCTAATCCTGTTGCACGAAGCCAGTATCACCAACTGGAACTCCCCGCCGCCGAACGTATAAGACCTCTTGCTTCCCGTTCCTGCATGCCCTCTTTCTGTAGGCAGAAGGGGAACTCTTTAATGCTGATATGACTGGATGCTGATATGACGCGAATTAATCTATGGCTTTCTACGGAGAGCCCGCTGGAGCACGGCGTGAACTTATTTCACGTCCTGTTGTCTTGTAAGTTTTGACTGACAAGTTTTGACTGACAAGTTTTGAGGGAAACTATGTCTCATCTTTTCACCCAGTCACCCAGTCTTTTCCGTGCCCACCGTGCTTCGAGACAATCTGAGCCGACCGACACACGATTTGATTTTGCTGCCATATAACGAGTCAAAAGCGCTGGTGCTGGGCATCCCGGTCCAGGGATACGCGCGGCTCTATGGGGAAATCTTCTCGATCAACTCCCGGAGCGGATTGGGGATGTTGCAGACCATCGACTTGGGTTGTTCCACACACTTATCATGCTTATCATCCAAAATGACCGTATCCGCGACTTCATCAAGACTATTCCAACGCCGCAGGATGTTCAAGACGTAGGTTTGTTTCTAGAAGAGCACGGGACGTTCGAGTTCCCAATGTTGGAGACCGGCCTTTTCTCGGCGGCGCGGCTGGCAGCGGATGCAAAGTACACCGGCTATGACAACATCTGGGTACGCGATAATGTTCATATTGCCCACGCTCATTACGCTACTAGTCAGACTGGTATTGCCTGCCGGAATGTTCAGGGATTGCAGCGCTACTTTGGGCTGCACCGAAGGCGCTTCCTGGGCATCATTCGAGGCGAAACTAATCCTGCTGAACCCATGAACCGCCCGCACGTCCGCTTTAATGGGCTGACGCTGGGGGAAAATTCCGAAAAGTGGTCTCACGCCCAAAACGACGCTTTAGGATATTTCCTTTGGCTTTACTGCTTACTCGCCCAGGCCGGACTTATTGAGCCGCAGCAAGACGATTGGGAAGTGCTTGGGCTGTTTCCGCTTTTCTTCCAGGCTATCAGCTACTGGCAGGACGAAGACAGCGGGCACTGGGAGGAAGCACGCAAAATGGAAGCGTCGAGCATCGGCACAGTAGTAGCCGCGCTCCGAGAAATGCGGAGACTGATGGATGTTCGGTCCATATCAAGCTTCCAGTGTGCAGATAGAACTGTTAGTATAAATTTCCTGGATGAGCTTATTAAGAGCGGCCAGTCCTCACTTCGCCAGATCTTGCCTAAAGAATGCATCCAGTCTGATCCGACCAAAGCACGCCGCTACGACGCTGCTCTGCTGTTTTTGATCTACCCGCTGCAAGTGGTTGATAACGAGATGACCGACCAAATCCTTCATGATGTGGAGACGCATCTGCTAGGGGATTATGGCATTCGGCGCTACCTCGGCGACTCATTTTGGTGCGCCAACTACAAAGCGCTGCAAGATCAAAAGACGCGTACCGCTGACTTTAGCGATAGCATAGCAGAACGAGACGCCTTGCTCCGACCTGGACAGGAGGCTCAGTGGTGCATCTTTGATCCGATACTTTCGGCGATTTATGGGAGGCGCTACGTAGATACGGGAAATAAAGCGTTCTTTCGCAAGCAGGTACATTATTTTAATCGTTCCTTGGGTCAGCTAACAAGTCCGGAGACAGGGTACGCCGAACTCCGGTGCCCGGAGCTGTACTGGCTCGACGGAGATCGCTATGTTCCGAACGACGTGACACCCTTGCTGTGGACACAGGCCAACTTGCAGATCGCGTTGAACTGGATGCAAAAGACGGCTTAGTCCAAATATGGAGCATCTGTCTGACCTATGCTCCAAAACTGATTGTTTCTACACCCAGAACCCTTACTAAGCAGTCATGCAAAAGAAAATTGGTGACGCCCTGGCAGAGGGTCTGAAAGTTCTGTGGGCTTCAGGTTCCAGCCAACGGCACTTCACCTAACGCCACAGCATCTCAATCCTGTTGAGGCTTTATTGGGATGAGGTGCGGGCAGTATGGCAGCAGAAATAACCGGCGCAAGCCCTTCTGCTTCCAGTCTTTTTGCTTAGCTTGCATCTATTTGAAGCGATGCGCCGTCGCATTGTCCAACACCGCCGGACACGAGACTGAGGTAAGGAGGGCTTCAACGCTCTCGATTACGAACTCTGCCGCAATCTTCGCAGTCCACGCCGGAGAGGAGCGCACGCGCGGGCTACAACGGGGTCAAACCCAGAGAATTTAACAAGAGTTTGATAGTCAATTCCTTGACACGGCCATCATTTGTACGATACAATAAGTCTCAAACTGCGTTGTCCTTATAAATCTTTTGAACGGTTTGTCGCTGAGGCAGTAATGCCATCTCGATTCTCACATAAGTGTTTGATCGGAAAAAACCATTGGTAAACATCTTGTCCAGAAAAGTTGTTTCGCTCAAAGCAGTTACTTCGTTCAGGGCATTTGTGCTAATTGCCATACTCCTTGCTGCTTCGGCTGTTGCACAAGCGCAAGCAACTCAGACGGAAGCAAAAAGCACTTACACCGGCAACGGTGCCACCGGTTTCAGCGGCTACTTGGGCAAGGGCAGCCTGACTGTGGCGCGCGACGCGCAGGGGAACATTACGTTCTCACTGGCACCGCAGGGCGGCGTTCTTGGCGGCAACGGGGTCGTTGTTTATGTTGACTCGACGTTGGGTGGCTTTGCGGACACTTCTCAGTTGAGTGACAACGGCGACCCCGGTCATGAAATCATTTCCGGCACAAATACCGGTACTAACCCAGCTATAAACGACAAAAACTCTCCTTCCCGCTCTCTTGTAACATTTCCAGGTGGATTTCAGGCGGACTACGCGCTTTCTTTTGAGGATAGCTATGTCGGCTTGTTTAAGCTGGCCGCAGGCAAGGACAATTCGTTAATTTACATTGCCGGTGCTAGTCAACGCGACGGACGTCACACACTGACAATTCCAGGCTCAGACATCGGCATCAGTTCTAGCCAGAGGTTCAGCTTTGTCGCTAGCCTGATTAGTGGTGCCAATGCTTATCGTTCTAACGAAACTATTGGGGATACTGTTCAAGGCAATGCTGGACAGAATCCCGGCTCCAACGGCAGCATTACGTTCACAGAAGCTAAGCTGTTTCCCACCTCGGCAGCCGTGGCGAACATCGGCCTGACCGACCCAGTTGGTACATCAGTGAAATGGAATGCGGGGATGCAGGGAGACTTTGTGACGGCACTCTGCCGCGACAGCCGAGGGAACATATGGGCAGCAACGGAGGGGCAGGGCGTATGGCGGTTCACCTCGAATCTCGCTGCAAAACCAGTGACTTCCCCGTGGACACAGTTCATCGCTTGGACGCCTACAAATGGACCGGGAGACAACGACTGCTACGCCCTTTGCTGTGATCAGCAAGGCCGGATCTGGTGCGGGACCGGACGTCACGGCGTTTCCGTCTTCAACGGCAGGAACTGGCGTAGCTATGGTCCGCTGCAAGGCCTAGTTGGCTCTCACGTCTTTGCCTTGGCTGTTTGTCCCACAACGGGAGATGTATGGATTGCAACGGAGGGAGGCCTCACCCGATACGCAGCTTCTGGAAACCGGTGGACGAATTATTTGGGTCGAGGATACTTTCCTTCCGGCACTGTGAGCAGTCTCGGTTTCAGCAAAGATGGCATGGTGTACGCGGGAACCCAAGCGGACGGGATTGCAGTGGCCTCTCCCCTAGATGGCTATGCACACTGGCGCACAATCTCCGGCCCGGCCCGCCCCCCTGCGGCAACGGGCGGCCCCGGCCTGCCGTCGAACTTGGTCAACTGCCTTCTGGTGTCACGAGATGGAACTATCTACGCGGGAACAGATGATGGGCTGGCGCGCAGTTATGATGGGGGCAGCCACTGGCGGTTCCTGCGCGGATCGGATGCGCCAGACCGGGTTGCAGGACCATCTTCCATGGCACCGAATCGATACGCTTTGCTGGAAGATCATGTGGAGTGCCTTGCTGAGGATGCGGCTGGGCATCTCTGGGTAGGACACTGGCAGGCCGGGTTCGAGGTGCTGGACCCTGGAACTGGTAAGCGTCTCTATCCAGGACCAGCAGACCCACACCAACAGAATGATGTGGCCTCCCTGCTGCCGTTAGATCACAGGGCTGCTTCGAGCAGCATGATGAGTTTAGTGGGCGGGCACGGCCCTGGCTTGCTAAATACTCTTGTACCTATTGCCATGTCTCCGTTCAAGCCGCCAGTAGAGAAGTACAAGAGGTTACTGCTGGACCTTGCACCTTTGCCCTTACCGGCGGGGCCGCCGTCACTGGCTGAACTTAATCTGCTGCTCAAGCTGGCGCAGGCAGTGCCACCAGACCCACGCGAAATGCAGCCAAAGGCAGTAGCCCTGGAAGACGACTGGGCGACGCAAGGAGACTGGCTCGGACGGTACGGGCGCTTTTGGGCAAACCTCAACGCGCTGTGTTCGCCGAGCGACTACCAATGGGGGGCGGGATGGGAACCTGTTGGTTATGCGGCACAGGCAGGGAAAGCTCCCGCTGCCGGTGACAGTATCCGCTACTGGGTACAATCCCTTTACACCTCTGACCCACGCACACTGGAGCTGCCGCCGACATACCTGGATAGCCGGATTAAGAAGAAGCTGACCTACAGAAGCCAGCCCCGGCGGGAAGCGGAGCAAGATGACCACGGCGAAGCCTACAGCATGAATGTAAATGGTCTCGGCGTTTATCAGACAGTCGCAGTTCCAGCCGGCCTGTACATCCTGTCGCTTTATGAGATGAACCCTGGTTATTCTCTGCGTGATTTTCGGTTGTCTGTCCGTCCGCACGCCGCGCGGGATCTGGTCAATCTCGCAGGGTTCGAGAAACAGCCGGAGTGGGCGCATGGACGGGTGGTGAAGTTCTGGGGTGGGGTGTGGAAGCGCTTCCTCGTACGTGGCCCGGTCACCCTGGATGTGGAGGTCGGAGCTAACCACTCTTATGATACTCTCGTGCAGGCAGTGATGCTTGACTTGACGGATGAGTTGCCGCCGCCATATTTTGGGACAGTGAAGAACTGGCAGAGCGAGCAAAGCCGTGAGGCACAGGAACGACGAAGCTTAATGGAGAGTTGGGCAAGGGCTAGCGCAGCCCAGTTCTCGCCAGTTGCCACAGCGTCAGGTGCAGCAGATCAAATTTTTTTGGCACTAGACCGGGCACATCTCGTCAACTCCTCCTGGTGGGGGATGAATGCTCGGCACTTCTACGGCCCTTTGTTGCGCTGGTACATGGTTCAGTCCACAAATATGCCGCCTGCTGGTAGAGACGCGGTCGCTCAGAGACGCTTCCTGCAGCGTTTGGGGACGTGCTATTACCAGATGGGGATGTACCCGCAGTGGGAGGCGTGCCTGAAGATGGCGGGATCAACACCGGCGCGGGACGTTGAGGAGGCTCTGCGCTGGGACGGCGTGAGTGATAGCGGGCAAGGTTATATCGTTGTTAATGGTTACCTTGCGTCTCAACACGGAGCTAAAACGAGCAAAAGCCGGTAGTGTATTCTGACAGCCAAGGCATTATAGAAGACGCAAGAAATCCAAAAACCTGAACTCATTGAGTCCTGAACTCATTGAGTGTAGCTTTGTGAACTTTGCTCGTTGCCTAGTTTTCCTTGCCCTGGATTAACTCAACAAAGAGGATATGAATGAACAAAAAAGTTTGGATCAGCGCATCAATTTTCTTTCTCTGCTCTGTTGCTGCTGGAGCGCAAGCACAAGCAGAGCGGCAAACCTTTTATACAGAGCAGCCCTTTTATGTCGTGAGCAATTATCTGTCTGCTTGGGAAACCGGTGACGATGATACTATGTATTCGCTGCTAGATAAAAGATCGCGTCAATCTGTTACGCCCGATCAACTGAAGCACTTTTTCACCATCACCGTTCCCACTGGAGGTCGGAATGAAGTTCCCTACCAAGAACTGCCAAAAGGGTTTGACCAAGCTTTACGCGGAAGGATTACCTCAGTCATTGGGATTGTCGCTCATGTTGAAACAGACGAGTATGCTACAGTAGACTGCACTGTTGAGACAACGCTTCGGTCGCTGAACGACGCTACCTACCCGCCGGATTTGCTAAGGTTAGTTGCTCCAGTAGCTGCTATGGATAAGCCGGTGTATCTTAATACGCTTGACGGCAGCTTCAAGACGATTACCCACGGTCAAGATTATCAGGATAAACAGGGTCCGTATGTGACGTTATATCTTCATCGATATGTTTTAGTGAAAGAAAACGGACAATGGCGCATCTCCAATGCTATTACGGTGGCTGACCGGTCGCCCGATATGGTGGCCCCGTAACGACCTTGTCACCAAAAACTGTACCTCTTGTAAGATGCATACGGCCTCAAGTCCCGTTTAGCAACAGAGCCTGCGAGTTTTATCGCCCCGCGAGTTTTATAACCATCAGATAATATAGCATCATCAGATGCCATCTTTGGCTTATTCTGTTGCAGCTCTTACGCTTGAGTCTCTATCACAGGGTGCCACTCGCGGGTCACGGTGGAGGATTTTTTTATTGGAAGAAAGCTTGAAGATCGAATGATTAGAGAGAGAATCATAGAAACCGAGCGCCCATCAATCGGGCTGGTCGTAGGAACATACAGCGCAGTTCCTTATGTGCATCTTCACCTGGAGTCATGGAAACGGAATTACTCGCACATACCGATCCTTGTCCACGACGATGCCAGTCCCGATGGGGAGAAAATCCGGGCGCTCTGCGAGCAGTACGGGACTGAGTTTGTCAGCACTCCAAGTTCTCTTGGCCACAGTTTAGGCGACCTGTCAGTATTCCTCGAAGGATTTGACTGGGCGCAAGAGCGCGATCTGGATCTGCTGGTCAAGATGTCACGCCGGTTCACTCCGGTAATAGATTGGACGCCTGAACTGCAGGATTTGGCGTACCGGACCCAGTATGCTACCTACGGCAACCACTGCACAGCGCAGAGCTGGGGACTGCGGACGGAATGCGTTGCACTTCATGTGCGCTCCTGGGTCGCTTCGGGAGCAGTGGACGACATTCGTCGCCAGGTCATTCAAGGACATAACGATGGCTGCATCGAGGCTGTGATTCACAGGCTCGCCCGTGGCGTCCACATTAGCAACTGCGCCCACAATCGTCGTTACGAAAAGGCGCGACCGAAGTCGCTGAATTATGCGGGATACGGCGATTGGAAGTTTCTCAGCAGCAGCCGCGACCAAAAGATGCCCGATGCGCTCTGGCATCACTACAGTAGTTGCGAGCCGATTGATTACTGCCGCACGTTGCGGCAGTACGGCGTTAAGTATTCTGTCTCTTCGTTCAATGACGTGAACGGTGAACATCCCGCCGGGATGCTGGCGCAGCACTTTGAGGAAGCCAAACAGGCACCTCCCAATGATATTGGTGAGCATCTGGGGACGCTGGCACGGCTGGCTGCAGAGTGCGGGCACGTCACCGAACTTGGCACGCGCGGCGGTTTGTCTACGACTGCCTTACTCTACGCTTGGCCTGAGACTTTGATCACTTATGACCTTGACTATCAGCATGACCTCGGCCATCTAGAGCAGGCGGCACGGGAAATGGGCGTAGAATTCGAGGCTGTTCACGCGGACGTGCTGGCCGTTGAGATCGAGAAGACAGATTTGTTGTTCATCGATACCTTGCATACCTATGATCAGTTGCGGCAGGAACTTGCGCTGCACGCGGACAAAGTACGCAAATATCTGGTGTTCCATGATACGACGACCTACGGCTTCCGGGGCGAGGCCGATGGCACGGTTGGTTTGTGGCCGGCAATCACTGAGTTTTTAAGCGACCATTCGGAATGGGAGCTGGCGGAAAAGCACGAGCATAACAACGGTTTGACTGTCCTCCAGCGGTGCGAGAGCAAGCAAGGTATCATGGCATTGTCTGAGCTGGCAGAAGCTGCTTCACCAAACGAAATACAGAGTGAAACAATAAGAACTACGGAGTAAAATAAGTTGCTGAGAGTGTGTATAGAAAGGTCGTTCTTAGTCGGGTGCGAGCCTGTTGAGCATCAAGCCGATCATGGCAATGTGAATGAAGGCCATCTGCGACCACGGCGACTGCTCGTAGTCCTTGCTCAACCTTCGTCACTGACCCAGCCACGCAAACGTGCGCTCCACCACCCAGCGGCGCGGCAGCACTGAAAAGCCCTTGTGTCCTGCGGGCTTCTCCACGATGGTTAAGGTGAAGTTCCAGCACGTCTTGGCCCACTCGACCAGCGGGCCATCGTAGTTGCCGTCCGCCCAGATGCAGACCAGACGCGGGCGCTGATGCCACACGCGCCGCAGCAAGGCTCTGGCTCCTGCACGGTCATCCACGTCGGCAGGCGTGACCCAGCAGCCCAAAAGCCAGCAGCCCAAAAGCAGGCCCTGCGTGTCTACCAGCAGGTGCCGCTTGCGCCCGATCAGTTTCTTGTGGCCGTCATAACCGCGCGGCCCCCCTTTTCCGTCGTCTTGACGGACTGGCTATCCAAAACAGCAGCAGACGGCTTGGCCTCGCGGCCCATCTGCTGGCGGGCGACGATGACCAACTGGTCGTGAACGGCTTGCCAGAGGCCGTCCTGCTTCCAATGCCAGAAGTAATAGTGGACCAGTGACCAGGGCGGCAGGTCGTGGGGTAGTGCCCGCCACGCGCCGCCGTTGCGGGTGATGTAAAGAATGCCGTTGACGATCTCGCGCCGTTCGTAGCGGGCGCGTCGGCCTCCTGTTTTGGCGGCAGGAATAAGTGGTTCCAGCACTTGCCACTGGGCGTCGGTCAGGTCAGTTGGATAAGGCTGGCGGGTAATCATGCCACCATTATCGAAAAGAAATCGGCCTTTCTATACACACCATGAGGTAAAGAACTGTTTGCGAGTGCCTCAAGATCTGTCGCGAGATATGCGGGAAAAGCGCTAGAGGCTCGCGTGATGCAAGTCAGATTTAGATACCAATATAATATAATCACAAGCAGCTTTTTGTACCTGGTCGCGTTCCTGGACTCATTCTCGCCGCAGGTTGTGGCTTGGGAACTTTCCGAGACATTGGAGTTGCTATTTGTCCCGTCCTGCGCCGAAGCTGCCTTTGAGCAAGCGGTTCACTAGCTGCCCTCTTTCAGCGGGCGCACGGGTTTCGATAGACGGGCGCGTGCGCTATGTGGACAACATCTTCACGGACCGTCTTTGGCGCACGATCAAGTGTGAAGAAGTGCACCTCGCTGATTACGAAACGCCCAAAGAAGCACGCGTGGGCTTGTCCTCATACTTGTGCTCTTAAAACGAGCAGCGCCCATATCAGGCGCTGGGAAACCTGACGCTGTCTGTCGCCCATGCAGAACCTGGCCGGCTAAAAACGACCGATAGCAAAAACAAAGGATAGCAATGAGACATAATTCACTCTACCCCTTGAAGAAACTCAACACGTTATTTTGACAACCATGTTTACGATTGGGAAATGAGCGCAATTATGAAGAGCAGAATGGGACATCTAGGAACAGCGGAAAACATTTTATGAACATTGTTCTTGTGAGGCAACGCCCGGCTATTGGAGATGCCGTGTTGTTGAGCCCTTTAATCACGCAAATCAAGAAGCGCTACCCAAGCAGTATATTAACCGTAGTGACCGACGACACGTACTTGAACGGAGCATTGACCGTAATCTTTGAAGGAACTCCGGGTGTAGACAAAGTCGAGCATTCAGCCGCAGATCAATGGACCACGGAAAGCAATCGGCAAGTTGATGGTAACATACCTCCTTCGAGCGCATTACCTCCTATTTGTGTTCAACTAGCAGATATTGTCCTGGATTGCAACGGCCATTTTGTACAGTTTGAGAGGGATCATGGTGGTAAGCCGCCCTACGGCATTGCCGAGTTCTGGCTGCGCCACCATGGTTATTTTGACGAGACGGCTTCTCTGCTTCCACAACATAGAATAGCTAAAGCCGCACAACAGCAGTTTGACCACTGGTACTTCCAGCATGTACCTCTGGAAATGCATAGAAAGCCATTAGTTGGGATTGTTCTGCGTGCAGGGCATACGTGCCGCGACTATGATTACCAGACACTAGCACCTCAGATTGCAGAGCATCTATATTCATGTGGTTACTTGCCAGTCGGTATAGACCCTGTTCTTCCTTTGGCTGCTGCTGGGGCCATATCCGCGCAAGATTTGTCGCTGGATGTTGTCGCTGTTCTGCTGCAACGCTGCCAGTTAGTTGTTACTCCTGATACCGGTCTGCTACATTTGGCGCAGGCGGTGGGAACCCAAACGGTAGCTCTTTGGGGCATTATTCCACCACCACTACGGGTCCAAGATTATGCCACGACGGTGGTGCCTCAGCAGAGCCTCGGTTATTGTTGCGACTCGGAAGAGGCGTCATGCCGCTGTTCATGGACATATCAACGCTGGTCTTGTCTAAAACGGCTGACACTCTCCATGATCTTGGAAGCTGTTGACAAAACATTAGAGCATCCTACTGCCAGTGTTGCACCTGAAGAGGGATCAAACATGGCACAAGACTACAACAATTTGCAGCGTAACAGCAACATGCAGGACGACAACAGGCTCGTGGAGAGAGTCGCTCAAGAGGTAATGGACCGTATTGCGGTACGCGACCGGGTTGCAGATTTGACAAATCAGGCCCTGAAAAGGCTCAAGCAACGCCAGAGCCAACATGCCTGTCAGGATAGATTACCAAGCGATCATACAAAGGTCCAGCCAAACCGCAAAATCATTCTACGCCACTTCCGCAGTCCGGGCGATGTTCTAATGCTCACAGCGGCGGTACGCGACTTAGCACTGTCTTACTCAGACTCACTTCAGATAGATGTGCGGACACCTTTTCCAGCTCTTTGGGAGAGCAACCCCTACCTAACCCCGCTGCGGGAGGAGGATCCTGCAGTGGAAGTATTGGACTGCGACTACTGTGACCATCCCCTAATTTCCCAAAGCAATTATCAGCCTTACCATTTCATTCATGCTTTTCGTCTCCTCTTAGAACAAAGACTGGGTGTTACGATCCCTTCACATGAATTCAAGGCAGATATTCACCTAACTGATCAGGAGAAGTCTTGGCTATCTCAGATAGATGAAATCACGAAGAAGCCCGGAACGCGCTTTTGGATTATTGCCTCGGGAGGGAAGACGGACTTCACGGCGAAGTGGTGGGACCCTGATCGCAGCCAAGCAGTAGTGGATCACTTCCGCGACCGCTTGCAATTCGTACAGGTAGGCGCAGTCGCAGATAATCATGTTCACCCGCCACTTGACGGCGTCATCAACTTAGTTGGTAAAACTGACCTTAGGCAGATGACACGTTTGATGTATCATGCCGACGGTGTGGTATGCCCAGTCACGATGCTCATGCATCTAGCGGCGGCGGTGGAAACTAAGCCGGGTCGTCCCCAAAACCGTGCGTGTGTTGTGGTCGCCGGGGGGCGAGAGCCAACCCAGTGGGAAGCGTACCCACATCATCAGTATCTGCATACGCTGGGAATGCTCCCTTGTTGCGATGGCGGCGGCTGCTGGCGAAGCCGTGTTGTTGCTCTGGGTGATGGAGCGGAGCAAGATAGTAGTTTATGTCTGTTACCAGTAGCAAGTCCGAGTGGGCGAATACTGCCAGCTTGCCTAAACATGATTACAGCAGAACATGTAATTGATGCAATCGAAAGATACTTAAACTATGAGCATCCACCCCAAGTCAATCTACAGTCCGAAATCAATCTACCAGTTGCTTCGACTGAACAAGGAGTCTCAGTATAAGCGCAGCAAGGTGCTTACAGCGAGGCTAATTATGCCGGGCAACAATAGTGTATCAAAACACTTTTCAAGCTTGCCAGAATCAACTTGACTTGGACGCATCAATTCAAGTTAGGCTTCATCTATTTGAAGAACGAGTTCCCATACTTACAGCAACCAAGTAAAAGATAGCTAAACAGACCGGCCCCGCTAGAAAATAATCCGTCAGAGAGCAGTTCTTGAAAAACAATACCGAAAATACAGCCTGTGTAGAAACCATGATTGTAGAAACGATGATGCCGCCTGCCGGACTTTCCGCTGATGCCCCGGAAGCGGCATATCAACCGGCGGGCGTGTTTACGGACGCTGACGCGAAGGAGATGGACATATAAAGATGCCCGTTAAAAATGCTGCCAATGAAGATGCTTCCAACCTCCCACTCGTAGACATCATAGCGCAAGCTGTCTTGGATCAGCTTGCGGAAGAAGCACAAGCTGATCAATTTTTAGACCTAATAGTCGATCGGGTTGTTGCTTTGCAGCGGGAAGAACTTCTTCATGCCAATCAGGAAGAGCTGGTTCGTGCCGAAACTAACCTCGCTTTCTCCAAGCCACAGCCGGAAACTTACGTGATCTCGGAGGTAAGCGCGGAAGAGCACGAGGACCAAAGGGAAACTTTGCCATCCCTACTGCACCATTTGGAAGTGCCAGCGCAACCTGCGGCGGCTCAACCTTTGGAGAAAGTTCCTTCCACCTCTATTCCTTCTTTGACTACAACGTCTGCTGAGATAGCACGGCTTAACAATTCAGCGCCACTCAATGCTGTTCCGATAGGGAGTCTAGCTGATAAGACCTTGCATCATCGGTCTCCGCAGCAGATGTTTACTCAGACGTGTTCGCTTCGAGTCGTTTCACATGAGCATGGCAACTTCAAGGCTATCACCAATACTGATATTCTAATTTACTGGCCTCATGGGTTCGGTGACTGGGTGTTCCTCTCGTATATAATGCCGCTGCTCGAACCCTCAAATCGCTACTGGGTGACTCGCTTTGGGGACGACTCTGTTACTCTTTTTGAAGGGAGTGATTACGCTCGACCATTGTATTTGGGCTCGGGTTCTCCTCTTTGCGGGGACGGCAGCACATTCGGTAATCAACATTTTGGATTGCACTACGAAGCAATTGATGGAACCGAGCAGATGCTTTCATTGCCACTGGCTCTTGCCCATCAGTGCGAGAAACTTGGCATTGGCACTATGCTCTGGTCATGCAACCCAGAAATTTATGGCTACAGCTCATATCCCTTCCACACTAAGGCACGCGCACTACTGCCTTATCTTGCTTCACCCTCGTTGTTGTCAACCACAATCTTGGAGCGTCCTCTTGTCAGCGCCATCAATTTCAAGGTAGTTTCTTGGCTGACTCAGTGGGTTGAGAGCCGGCTACGAAGTTTTGCTGGTTTCGGCCACCGGAAGCTCTGCGTCATCGCCCGGAACGGCTACTCTTCCCACGGCAAGAATTGGGGGCATCTTTGGCGAGATGATATGCCGAGCGGCAAACAGCGCGAAGGGGAAGAGTGCCGGGACTTTATGCGGCTTCTGCTGAGAAAGGATCCACAATGGGCTTTCCTCGTGATGGAAGACGTTTTGTTTAAGGGTGATGACACGGTTTGTTCCGAGGAACTGCACGCATATAGCTACGCCGAGATCTTTGGGCCTGTAGGAGCTGCTACGGCCCCCTATGGGCAGGTGATGAAGGTGATTTGCAACCTTGCCGACCTAGTGGTGGGTGTTCCTGTGGGCCCTTATCATCTTGCCATGGCAAAGCCAGATTTGCCTGTTGTCGGGCTTTGGACAGAGCACATGCCAAGCTGGTACGACGAGCCGAAAGATGTATCCCGGCACTTGCTTAGCCGCAACGTCCAGGATCGCGGCGCACGCGAGCGTCCTGGGAGCTTTAGCCGCACCCACGAGATCGACTTCTCTTCTCGCTGGCTAGAGACACGCGTCATCCCAGGTGCACAGGTTTTGGAAAGCGTTGAAGACCTTTTATATTCTGGCACATTATGTACAGGAGATTCCCATGTGCAAAATCTCGGTATGCAGCCAGAAGCATCACATCATGTGCAGCCAGAAGCATCACATCAGCGGTTCGTCCCTCCGGTATCGCCGTCGCTCCTCCCTTTGCCCTCCTTAAGCGATTTGTTAGAGGAAGTCAATGAGGTCTCACTTTTGGACGGGGCCAGGCTAACAGTAATGTATCAGTGTTTACTAGACGTTCAGGAGTTGCCAGGGGAAGCAATAGAGTTAGGGGTGTATAGAGGAGGGACGGCCCGTATGATCGCTAGGATGCTGAGAAATCGTGAGGTTCACCTTTTTGATACCTTTAATGGCATGCCAAGACCTGGGATAGAAGATACGCATAAAGAAGGAGATTTCGCAGACACCTCTCTAAAATCCGTGCAAAGATTGTTGTCGGATTTGGACAACGTAAAGCTGTATGCTGGGTTGTTCCCAGAGACTCTACCTGAGGCCCTTTACCAGAAGCAATTTTGTTTTGTTCACTGTGATGCAGATCTGTATCGCTCAACAGTAGATTTCTTGGAATTTTTTTATCCCCGGATGACACCCGGTGGTGTCATGGTTTTTGATGATTATGATTGGCATTGTTGCCCAGGCATTAAAAGTGCTTTGGATGATTATCTCCAAAACAAACCGGAGAGCATTGTCGTGAAGCAGAAGTACCAGGCAATCATAGTGAAATTGTAGGAGAAGCTTTACACTTTTCCTAGAAACCGAGATGAGATAGGAACTACGAAAATTAAACTCGCCGGGAGCGTTTTTTGCACTGCGAGGACAAGAGGGGATACAGTACAAGCCGCGCGAGATCCTGTTTCTAATTGCGGTATAACGACGCTCTTCAAGGTTGTTATTTGCAGGCGCTTACTTGATGCTCAGAATGACTCAGTTTGGCTTTAAGAGCAATTTTCAACGTGAATTCATGTTCCCCAAACGAAGAAAATATATTTTTGATGCATGCTATTACAACCCGAAATTGCAGTATAATGGGCTAGAAGTAATGCTCGTCTGCTTTCCAACAACAGCATTTTGACAATCAAGCTTATCTGCTAAAGAGATAGAAGGTTACAATGAACTTGGTATTCGCGTTCGGCTTCGGTGGTCCTTACGACATTGCTATCGTCGGCGGCATAGTAATTTTGCTGTTCGGCGGTACCAAAATAGCTGGTTTTGGCAAATCGTTAGGGCAAGGTATTCGTGACTTCAAGCACGCTGCGGGTGAGGACGAGACTAGTCCTTCATTGCCTGTCAGCAAAGATAATCCTGTTGCGGAGCTTAGCACGACGAACTCACGTACTACTAGCGACCAAAACACCCTCTGAAGACGCCCGGTGCAATCAGTCTAACATTACTGGCAGTGACGCTATCGGAAGAAGCAGTGCATCTCGCTGATCAGGAACAATTATGGACCAGAACAAATATCCAATAGACCAGAGCGAAAACCAAGACAAAGGCGAGGTTTTGCCTGACATAGCTTCACCGTTAGAGTCTGACGCGGAACAGGGCATTACCTCGGGTCCACCTTCTGCGGCATCAGGCTCCTCTTTGCAACGCTTTGAGACGGAACGGCTTACGCGGCGTGCGGCACTACGTCGGATCGGCCTAGGAGCGGCATCTTTATCGCTGGCGTCTTTTCTGGGTCAGGAAAGCCCAGCCAGAGCGAATTTGAATACCGCGCCTGACCCACAGCCACAGGTGGAAGGTCAGCCCTCCGGCAGCGGCACAGGCTCTGGCGGCCCTGTCAAAGGTCAGCCCTCCGGCAGCGGCACAGGCTCTGGCGGCCCTGTCAAAAGTCAGCCCTCCGGCAGCGGCACAGGCTCTGGCACGGGCGGCGGTTCCGGCACGGGCGGCGGTTCTGGCACGGGCGGTGGCCCAAGCGGCACAGGCGGCGGTTCCGGCACAGGCGGTGGCCCAAGCGGCACAGGCGGTGGCCCAAGCGGCACAGGCGGCGGTTCCGGCACGGGTGGTGGCCCAAGCGGCACAGGCGGCGGTTCCGGCACAGGCGGTGGCCCAAGCGGCACAGGCGGCGGGTCCGGCACAGGCGGTGGCCCAAGCGGCACAGGCGGCGGGTCCGGCACGGGTGGTGGCACGGGTAGCGGTACGCCGCCGTCACCGCCACCACCTCCGCCGCCACCACCTCCGCCGCCACCACCTCCGCCGCCACCACCTCCGCCGCCACCACCTCCGCCGCCACCACCTCCGCCGCCGCCGGGAGGCGGAAGCAATGCTTATTATGTGCTGCAGCCTGTCTCGGGGATTGACTCAACTACGTTCAGCTCAAACACACTGACGGTTGGGCAAGATAATACCGGCACTGTTGTTGTATGGGCTGCGCTGTACAATAACTTCAATGCGCCGCTTAGCTTCAGCATTTTCGACGCGAACACACCGGCGAATGCTATTCTGAAGACACCTGGCTCGTCTTCGTTTGCATCAGCGGCAACGAGTTCGCTTGTGGGAGTCTCTATTACAACCGAGTATGTTCCTCAAACATCACCCTCGGCGGCTCAAATCGCGTCCAACAATAATGGACCGTTGTCTTCTTACAGTGCAGTGTTGAGTCTTGTCGTAGACGCTTCTGTTCCCACAAGTACATATGTGGTGTCTGTTCTCGTGACAGACGGCTCGTCGATGAATGGTGCTACGATCTATCAAACTGTTCAGTTCAATCTGAAGGTAGGAGCGGTCGGACCAATAAAACCGCTCTAGGAGCGACGGGACTTTATGAGTGCTGTGATTTGCTTCCAAGCATTGTTGGTTGCTCCTGAGTTCTTGTGATGGCTGCTCCTCCGCGTTTGCCCGAAAGTACCTTAGAGAAAATAATTCAAATGAAACCAGTATCCTTGATTCTAGCGGTCAAGCCGTTTGCGCGGCAGAAGAAGTGCTCCACCCACAGACAGGTGTTCGCGGGGCGTTTGCGGCTGGTTGC
>JAABUX010000544.1_pt1 | contig 64089 bp, 71 predicted proteins | sample 5561851 | NCBI WGS metagenome assembly JAABUX01 (sample SAMN10711883, study PRJNA513361) | rock metagenome | isolation source: Antarctica rocks | place: Antarctica: Victoria Land, Richard Nunatak red sandstone | collected 2016-01-03
CGGCCACTTCGATCTGCCGCAGCAGGTTCACCACCTGCTCAGGCTGGTACTTCTTGCCTCGTCCCATATGCTCTCCTTGTCCAGTTCTCTCTTATCCACTGGCACATTTCAAGCCGGGCACTCCACCAGCACCGATCACCATTGTGCTCACGCCTGCTGGAAGTTTCCAAGCAGCGACAACAGGCACGCTCTACCCCAAGGTGCTAACCCTGGGAGCGGTCTACCGCTTTGACTTCAATCACTACTACCACCGCTCCAGACACGAGCACTGAGAGCACGCCTATCGCAAACTTTCCTTAGAGGTTGAAGAGCTCTCGAAGACGTTTTGTCTGCGACCGGCTTACCGGAACTTCGGTTCGCTTGGGGTCATCCATACGGAGCTGATAGCTTGACTTGAACCATGGCACGACCTCCCGGATGTGCTGGATATTCACCACAAAGGACCGGTGCGCACGCCAGAAGGTCTCTGGATCGAGTTGGTCCATCAACTCCTCCAAGGTTCTGCAGTTTGACAGGCCTTCGACAGCAGAGCCCACGACACTGATCGCCCCGTCCTCAATCGAAGCGAAGCAGATTTCCTTTTGATCGACCAGCATAAGGCGATTCTGAGATCGGACGACAACCTTGCCCGTTTGAGGGAAGCGCCCGTGCGCCTGTTCGCCAACTAAACGCAACAGCGCGTCGAGCTTTGCCTCTGTGCCATGCTCTGCACCGACAGAGGTGGAAAGGTCCGTTTGCGCGCCGACTCGATACCGAGCCTTGGCAAGAGTCTGCCTGACGCGACTCTTCTCGAAGGGCTTGAGGAGGTAATCGACTGCATTGACCTCGAAGGCACGTACCGCATAACGGTCGTATGCTGTTGCGAAGACCACCTGCGGAAGCCTGACCTTGCGGTCCAGGAGCTTTTTAAGGACAGCGAAGCCGTCCAGGCCTGGCATTTGTACATCAAGGAAAACGAGATCGGGATTGTGCAGCCGGATCAGCTCGACGGCCTCGATGCCGTTTGAACCCTGGGCGAGGACGTCAACCTCACTACTTTCCTCAAGCAGATACTGCAACTCCTGACGCGCGAGGGGTTCGTCATCGATGATGAGAGCGGTCAAGGTCATGCCAACAGCTAGTCACTATACGCCCGGAGTCGGGCCGGAGTTCCGTCTCGTGCGAGATCATGACCGCAACGGGTGCAATAGACATCTGTGATCTGCACTCGACGGAAGCACTGTCCACATACGGGGGCCATCTGGAACTGGCACTGCGGACAAAAGTGGAAGCTGGAGGCGATCTCTGTATTGCAGTGAGGACAACGCGAAAGCAGCGGCTGCCGCATAAGGAAATAGACCACGGCGCCGATGCCGCCGGGCATAAGGACGACGATGAGCATCCAGATGCCGGCGGACATATTTCGCCGCTTGACGTCACGGCTGACGTAGCCGACGAGCAGCGGATAGCTCGCAAAGAGTGTGCCCCAGGAGTAGCCCATGAGAAGCCGGAGAGGCAGCATCTCGTGCTTGTGATGGGGCATGACGGCATGAAAGAGATATTGGACGGCGCAGAAGACGATGATCGAGAGAAGGATCGACCACGTCGGGATAACGCTGAGGTCATCCGTTCCGTCGCGTTCTGTTTCGCGGCCTTCGGCTGTCGTCTTGTGCCAAAGCGTGCTCATCGTTGGGACTCACTGCCGATCGAGGTCTGGGACTTTCGGAACCAGACTGCCGCCAGGACAGCGCCGGAGACGGGCAAAAACCAAAGGAACAAAACGATCATCTGCGCGCTGGCGTCTGGGATGCCGGTTGGGGTCAGATCACTCTGCGCGAGGATGGTCCACCCCGCGACTGCAAGAACGATAAGCAGAGCGCAGCAGACGGCCAGAGGGATCCAGAGGCTCTTCAGCCGACGCTGCCAATCTGAGTGCGAACGAGCTCGCTCCCGCACGATGCGGTGGGTCCGGTTGACAAGCGAGGCCCGGGCGGCGATATCCGTAGAGAAATCGACATCAGACTGGGAAGGTATGCCGTTTTTGCGCGAACTCTCAGGCCGACTGGTCATGCGATCACCTCCGTCCGGCGCGTCATCCGCAGCCTTTCAATCTCCGGCTTCAAGGCGGCGAGACCGCGATAGAGCCTCGACTTCACTGTGGAGAGAGGTGCTTTGGTCATCCCGGCGATCTCCTCGAGCGAAAGCTCCTCAAAGAACCGGAGCACGAGCACCTCTCGTGAGTTCGACTCCAAAGTATGAAGCACCTCATGGACCTCGGCACGATCTTCGCTCGTCTGTATCTGCTCCAGAGGCGAAGGCTCGTCGATCGGGAACTCGATGGGGCGATCGTCTTCCGAGCTCTCGCTGAGCTCATCGAAACTGATCGCGGTCCGTTTGCGAGAAAGGTCAATGACAAGGTTGCGGGCGATGGTGAACAGCCACGTATCGAATCGAGCTTTGCCGTTGTACTGCGAACCCCGCAGAAGGACGCGCATCCACGTCTCTTGAAAGAGGTCTTCGGACACTTCGCGGTTGCCGGTCAGAAAGAGCAGATACCGGAGAAGCCGGTGCTGATACTGCTCGATAAGCCGATCGAGGAGATCTGCATCCTGCCTCTTGAGCCCGCGGGCGATGCAAGCATTCTCCGTCTGGACTTGTGCCGAGGTCAGGATGGCTGCCGTCGTCATCAATGTGCCGCGCATGTGGGTAGGACGCACACCCTTTCTGAAAAGACTCTGTACGGGGCAAAGATTCAGGCCGCCGCAGCATCCCTGCGACTCTCGCAGGAGGGGAATTTCCTGCATTCTACTGCGGCCCTATCACCGCCCGGCAGGGGCCTTTCGCCGTAAACTTAGCTGATGGAGCTTCTATATGGTGTTCACCCGGTCGAAGAGGTGGTTCGGTCGGGATCGCGAACACTGGATTATGTGGTTGTTGCCCGTGAACGCAAAGACGAGCGGCTCGATCGGCTGCTGCAGCTCTGCCGCGATGCCGGTGTGCGTGTCTCCATTGAGCCGCGTGACCAGTTGACGCGACTAGCCAAGACGGACGCTCATCAAGGTGTTCTTGCCATGGTTCGGGGTCGCAAACTGCTGGTGATGGAGGATCTGCTCGATCCAGCGCTGGAAGGGCAGTACCGGTTCCTCCTGGCGCTGGACGGCGTAGAGGATCCCCATAATCTCGGAGCCATCCTTCGCACATGCGATGCGGCCGGTGTGGATGGAGTCCTGCTCCCGGAGCGGCGGGTTGCTCCCCTGAATGCCACGGTCGCCAAGACCTCAGCCGGCGCCTCGGAGCATGTTCGGATCGCCCAGGTGACCAATCTCGTTCGCTCTCTCGAGCAGGCAAAGCAGCACCAATTCTGGATTGTCGGTCTCGACGAGCGCGGCACTGTCGACTACAGCGACTTTGATTTTCGTGCGAATGTTGTTCTGGTACTTGGCCGGGAAGGCGCTGGGATGCACGAACTAACGAAGCGTACGTGTGATCATCTCGTCCGCATCCCCATGGCGGGGAGTATCTCCTCCTTGAACGTCTCGGTCGCAGGCGCTGTGGTGATGTACGAGGCCATGCGTCAGCGCCGGGAAGTCCGCCGGCCGGAGGCAAAGCAGACGGTGGCGAAGCAGCGCAAAGGTTTGGGCAGTTGAGGCCGACGCCCCATGCTGCACGTCTCCTCGTCCTGGTGCTTTTTACGCTCGCGGGTAGAGGGCTGCTGGGGCAGCAGAGACCCGAGACAGCTCAGGTATTACGGCTGCCCCAACGTCAGATCGACTCGACTAATCTAGCGACGGCGCCGATCGGTGATGCGGAACGTTCGGCGCTCACCTTTACTCGCTACGATCTCGACGTTCACCTCCGGCCTGATACAGCCGCCATCTCTGTTCTGGCCCGGGTCACGGTGCGGAACGACGGCGATACGCCACTGCCGGAGATTGCACTTCAGGTCTCTTCGTTGCTCCGGTGGGATAGGGTGTCACAGGTGCAAGGTCAGCGGGCGGAAAAAGTATCCTTCCAGCAGCATCTGCTGGAGACGGATGCCGACCACACCGGAAAGGCTTCGGAGACCGTGGTTCACCTGCTCCAGCCTCTCGCTGTGCATGCCACGGCAGACCTCAACCTGCTCTACTCCGGCCAGATACGCGGCTCGGTGGGAGCTCTGGAAGGGGAGATTGTCTCTTCGTCTAGAGGTGCACTCTCGGACTGGGGCACGATCTCCCAGAACGGCACTTATTTGCGGGGCTTCGGCCGCGTGCTCTGGTATCCCGTTGCATCCCCGCAGGTCTTTCTGGGAGAAGGAGCAAATCTGCTCCAAGTCACGGGACAGCAGATGCTTCATCAGGCTGGGGCAGAGGTGCGGCTACGGATCTCTGTGGAGTACACGGGAGATGCTCCGGGGGCAGTCTTCTTTTGCGGAAGAGAGCAGCCCTTGACCGGCTCGCGAGATAATCCAGAGGTTCCGGTAGCAGATTCTCCTGGGGTCGCCACGGCGGAGTTTCCTCCGCAGGAGCTTGGGTTCCGTACGCTAAGTCTTCTGGTGACTGGAGATCCGGTTCCCGTGTCAGGCTCTGCTCTGGCGTTTGTCTCGCGCGAGAGCGGTCTTGGTGAGCGGCTCTCTTCCGCCTCGGCGCCGGTCTCGGCTTTGCTTCAGGAATGGTTTGGGCCGGGTGCGGTCCGGCGCTTGACGGTTGTTGACCATTCCGGAGGTTCCTTTGTAGACACAGGTCTTCTGGTCGCGCCGGTGAGCGGCGCGGATGGGGAGACGCTCACGGCGGAGCTTGTGCCTTCGATGACGCGTGCTCGCTTTCAGTCGTCGCATGCATGGCTCGACTACGGCATGGCCCAGTTTGTTTCGCTGCTGTGGCTGGAGCGGACCCGGGGACGACCGGCGGTAGTTGCTGCTCTGACGGAAGCATCTCATGCGATCGCTCTCGCCGAGTCTGTCGGGCCGTCTTCGACAGATCCGGAACGGAGCCTGCTGCGCCCTGAAGACGCTGTGTTCTACCAAAGTAAAGCTGCTTCGGTCCTCTGGATGTTGCGTGGCGTTGTGGGTGATACCGCCATGAAGCAGGCGTTTCAGCGATATGTTCGAGACCCGCGCATGGATCGGGACCCGGCGGGATTGCAGAAGCTGCTGGAAGAGGTCTCCGGCAAGAGCCTCGGTTGGTTTTTCGAGGACTGGGTTTATCACGATCGAGGTTTGCCCGATCTTTCCGTCCTTGGCGCGTCTTCCCGGCCGCTGCCTTCGAAGACGGCCAGCGGGGCGGGGCGGTTGGTGGCGGTGGAGGTACGCAATGATGGGGGCGCGGCGGCGGAGGTTCCGGTAACCGTCCGGTCGGGATCGTTAACCGCGACCGAGCGATTGCGCATCGATGCTCACTCTGTCGCGTCCGTGAGAGTTCTATTCCAGGGCGAGCCGGAGGAGGTTCAGGTCAATGATGGGACCGTTCCAGAGATGATCTCCGGTACGCACATCCGGGAGATCCCACCGAGCTAAATTGCGGGATATGCACGCGAGTGAGTGTGACGACCAGGTGGCTGCTGGTCGTTGCCTTTTGGTAGTGCCATGTGTACCTCCCCCTCCCCCCTACTGATGCGCCAAAGTCTTCCATCGAGATGGTTTAAGCCTGTACTTCGGTGTACCCTGATGGGGCTTTGGGATCTCTCTGGCCTGCTGTGGTCCTTTGTAACTATGGTACTTGGCCGGTGTGGGTGTTTGCGCCAGTAGTGCCGGACAATCATTTCCTCCGGCACGAGATGCAACGGCCAGGGCCAACACGGGGGTTTCTTTTCCTTCGTTTCGCTCAGGGTGAGAGAGACAAGCGGGCAGGTGTACGGGGAAGAGGCGATCGGTGGCCGCCTCCACTTCCTCTTCGATTTCTATGAGAGGGTGCCGGTTCGGGGTGCAGGAGATTGTCGGTCCATGTCTGGTCGCCGCCCCAGGTGCGATGTGCGGAGAGGTCGAGATGTATGGGGCTCGGGCCCCGGGTGACTGGGAGCACTTTGAGAAGGCCATCGCCGAACTGGGGCACGCTGGCTCCGAGTGCGAGGAGGCGGCTGAGCAGGACCATGCCGCTGAGGTGGAGGTCGTAACCGTCCCCGTCCACAGAGCCTTCGAGGGTGGCGGGGTCCTCGCCGCCGAGCGGCAGGTCGACGGGCGAGAGGAGGAGGCGGGGGATCGGGGTCGCGAGTAGGGTACGGCGACGTGAGGAGTCACTGGCTGGAGGTGCGGAGTGAAGGAGGATGCCGGTGGCGGCGAGGGGACCGGAGCCAAGCTTTGCTCCGGAGATTTCGAGGTCAGGAATGGCGAGTTGGCCGACCCAGGCGGAGGCTTCCGTTGGATCGTGAGAGATGCTGCCCGAGAGCAGACCTTTGGCGGAGAGTCCTGGCGGCATACGGGTGCTGGCAACGCGAAGCCAGTTGAGCAGAACGCCCAAGGGCAGGGGTGAAACGCCGAGCTGGAGGTCGGCGGAGGCGGGGTGCAAAGTATCGGGGATGGAGCCGGCGAGCGCCACGGTAGCACCGTTGGAGTCGGGCACGGGCCAGCTGCAGCGCAGGTCAGCGATGGCATGGAAGGCGCGGGTTGCGTTGCCGGTGCACTCCACATGAACGGAGAGCATCTGCTCGGGAACGAAGTCGGAGCGGCGGAAACCTTCGATCTGGAGATTGGTCTGCAGGGCGTTGCTGGAAAGATTGCCCCGCACCGTTGCGCTCAGGGTGACTTCGCCTCGCATGCCGAGGTCGTGGGAGAGGAGGAGGCGGCTGGCTTCGCCGAGGGGTGCGCCCCGCCAGCTGGCTTCCATTTGGAGCGGCGCCGATTCGAGGGAGGCGGCGCGTCCGAGTGTGCCCTCGACCTGGAGCAGACCGGTGTCGGAGACGCTGGTATCGGTGCGGATGGGTCGGGCACGGAGGCGGACCTTCCAGGTCTGCGGGTCGGGTAGCCAGAGGGCGAAGTCGGCCTCCGAGAGGGAGAAGGGTGTCTTTTCGTATCCCTGCTTGAGGTTGAAGCGGGCGCCGGTGGCTTCGATGTAGGGGAAGCGGGGGGTACGGCCGGGGGTCTGCTGGGCGGTGGGCGCGGTCTCGATGTGGGCGGCCTGTAGGAGGAGGCTTTCGAAGTTCCACCGGCCGCGGGCGTCGTGGACGAGGTTGATGCTGGGGTCGGTGAAGCTGATGCGGGAGACCTCGATGGGGCGGCGGAAGATGGAGCTGACGCGGAGGTTGGCGTGTACGATGTTGGCGCGGATGATGGGCTCGGCGCCGAATGCAGGGTCTTCTTCGACGACGAAGTTGGTGATGGTGAAGCCGGGGATGGGGAGAAGGTTGAGAGAGACGTGGTCGAAGTGGACGGGGCGCCCGAGGCTGGTGCTGATGCCGGTGGCGATGCGGCGCTGGTACCGATTGACGCTGATCAGCGGTGGGAGGATGGCGAGAAGGATGAGAAGCAGGAGGCAGGCGGCGAGGAGGGTCCAGCGGCGCGGAATCGCACTTCCGCGGGCCAGCGAACTTGCTTCAGGCTGTGTTGCTTCGATCTGCTGCATGAAATTTTTCAGGGCAGCTCAGCTCCTCCTCCCGCGTGCCTACCGGATTAGATGGAGGGTGCGTTTCCAGCGCGTCTGGTCGAAGATGTGGATAAGGATGTGGCCCATGAAGCTGAGGCGTTCGCCGACGCTTTGCTTGTCGATCTGGTCGGCGGGGGTTTGAAAGGACCAGTAGACGAACATGGGGCGGCCGACGATGTTTTCGCGCGGGACGAAGCCCCAGAAGCGGCCGTCGAGGCTTTCGGTGCGGTTGTCGCCGAGGGCGAAGACTTTGCCGGGGGGCACCACCAGGTCGTCGCCCTGGATGTGGGTGGGCAGGTCGATGGCCCAGCTGGCGGTGACGTCTTCGTTGGGGCCGGGAGCGATGGCGGGGAAGTCGTCGCGGAAGGGGATGTAGGCGTGCATGGGGTTGCCGTCGTCGACGGGCTTAGCGGCCTCCGGCTCGTTCTGGGCGACGCCGTTGAGGTAGACGATGCCGTTGCGGAGGTGGATACGGTCGCCGGGGATGCCGATGGCGCGCTTGACCAGGAAGAGGTCGGGATTGCCGGGTTTGAGGAAGACGATGATGTCGCCGCGGCGGACGTCGCGGTAGTGAACGAAGGGCGCCCAGCGGGTGGGTGGGGCGAGCGAGATGCGGTCGACGAGGACGTGATCCCCGATGAGCAGAGTCTTGACCATGGAGGCAGACGGGATCTCGAAGTTCTGAAAAACAAAGGTCATGACGAAGAGGCCAACGACGAGGACGCTGCAGATGGAGGCGAGCGACTCGAGAGGAGTTTCGGTGTGCTCCGGCTGCTTTTCGGTGTCGACGTCAGGTTGTGAGACCAGTGTGCTCATTGCTTCTCCCCTGTGCTTGTCAGTGTATCTCCGGAGCGGCTAAATTTTCGCGGGGGTGTCCCACGGGAGGTCGCTCTTAAATCATCGTTGCGGGCGACTTACGGTGTTGTGGGGCTGTAATTATCTAGCCACAGGACTACAGTTAAAATCTTCAAAGCAAAGAGTTTGTTGGGTGAGGCGGAAGACGTCCCCTGCCCTGCTCCACTTCCAGTTTAGCGGGGCGGGGAAGAGGTTGCGCCAACTTTTGTAACTGATTTCGGCGCGGGCTGCTTTCCGAGGCGCTGTCCTGCCGGTATGGCTCAGGAAGGTGCTGAAAAGTCCGAATCGCAAGACTGGGTTTACCTCCGGGGCTAAGTCCCTTTTAAGTCAGGCATTTACGGCATGGTTGAAGCCGTGCCCTTCCGCCACGACGAATTTCAGCAACTTTGCTGCCGCTCGGCTCAGAATGACAGGGGTTGTGAGGTGTGGCTGGGTTGGTTGTTGGGTGGCATGGACGACGTGCTGGGGATTTTGTTACCGTGCCTGCGGCCGGCGGAGCTGCCCGTCGCTGCTCTCCAGCACGAAGCCTTTTGGCACCAGGAACAGCTGCTCGTCCGGCTCGGACCTCAGTACCTCCGTGAGTGTGATCTCGGTGTCCTCATCGCTGATGGGGTCATGCTTTATGCGCTGGACCGCGACTCCCAGATCGACCGACAGCCAACGCTCATCGACCTCAGCGGGCCCGTCCAACGCCTCTCCCGGGGCGGGGAGAGGCCGTCTCACCTGCACGCTACCAATCGTCTCCAGTCCCGAGACCCGCCGAACCCCCAGACCTTTCCAGGTCGAGTCCACACCGTTGCTTACACGGTGCACCGAGCTGTCCTTCTCCGCCGCCGCGACCCGGAGCTGGTCAGCGACAAAGTCCGCCGGCGGCTCTCGTCCTTCGAGCCCGGGGGCCGCCACTACCTTGTATCTCCGGTTGGGCATGTCGAGCACCAGCTCACGGTGGTGCGGCACGTCAAAGATGAGCACCTCCGCCGTCGCCTGCGTCGCTTCGTCGATCATCTCCACGTAGGTGCTTCCCGCGGAGTTCCGTGCGACCAGGCCGCGGGTTTCGACCACACCTGCCGGCCCACGGCGCACGATTACCTGGGTGGCCCGGAACGGTACATCCTTCCATTGCGAGGCGATGGCTGGTGTCGCCCGTTGCCTGCCTTCATTAGCCGGTCCCGCGCATAACCCTGTCACCGTCGCCACCACCGCGACGGCGCATACACCCGCTACTCTTATTCTCAGACTCATGACCGGCCTCCGCACAGCGCGTCTTCGTTGTTAACGGAAGTACGCTCTTGCGGGAGGGGCCCGCGCTAGATTGCGCCTGGGCTTGCTACACCCAAGTAACTGTTGTCGTGCCGTTTCGGAACACGGCCTGGTTGCTTCGAGGGTGCTGGACGATGTTTATTTGTGGATGCAGAAAAACTCCGGGGCTGAAGACCCACGTATTTTCGAGTGTTTATTGGAGGGCTGAAGACCTCCACTCCCACCAGAACCAAGCACGGAAGTTTCAGCACTTCTAAAGACCTCCGCTGCCACCGGAGAGCCAAGGCAAGGAAGTTTCGGCACTACCTGGCGCCCTTCTGCGGCCACCGGGATGCCTGAGATGTTCCGCCGCTTCAGATCTCCCCCTCCTGCCCACAGGCTACAATTCCCGCACCACCCATGAACCTTTACGCCCTTGTTCTCGCCGTCATTGTTTTGACGCTCCTATCCGTCTCGCTGGCCCGTCTTCACAAGGTCAAGACCAAGGCCGACTACCTCGTCGCCGGGCGCTCGTTGCCTGCCATCGTCCTCATCTTCACCCTGCTTTCGTCGTGGATCGGCTCCGGATCGCTGCTCGGCGGCGCCGAGAACGCTTATCGGCACGGCTTTGCGGCACTTTGGCAGGCAGGCGGCGGCTGGGCCGGTCTAGCCCTCATCTACTTCATCGCCCCGCGCGCGCGCAAGTTCGCCCAGTTCACGATCCCCGACCTGCTCGAATCCCGCTATAACCAGACTGCCCGCGTTCTCGGCGTTGTGGCCATCCTCCTCACCTACACCGCCATCACCTCTTACCAGTTCATCGGCGGCGGAGACATTCTCCACCTCATCTTTCCCACCGCCGTCTCGCCCATCCTTGGCCGCTACATCATGGCCGCTTTTGTGATCCTTTTTACCGCGATCGCCGGTATGAGTTCGGTGGCCTACATGGATCTCTTCATTGGCCTCCTTGCCACCGTCACCATGTGCATCGCGCTGCCTGTCGCCATCCATCTCGCCGGGGGCTGGACTGTCGTCCACAACGCGCTTCCTGCCTCCCATTTCCAGGTCTTCGGTGACTTCGCGCCTATCCAGGCCCTCGAGCTGTTCCTTCCCACCTGCCTTCTCCTGCTCGGCAATCAATCCATGTACCAGAAGTTTTTCTCCGCCAAGACCGAGCGCGACGCGTCCCGCGCCGTGATCGGCTGGATTATCGGCACCGTCATTCTCGAAACCGTCATCATCGGCATTGCCGTTACCGGCTCCGCCCTGTTTCCTACCGGCGAGGTCGCCCAAGCCCCTCGCGAGATCCTCGCCTACGTCGGCCTCCACGCCTTTGGCGGCTCGCTCGCTTACCAGATCCTCGGCGCTCTGCTTATGGGCGCTATCTTCGCCAAGGTGATCTCGACTGCGAACAACTGGCTGTTCTCCCCCGCTACCAACCTGGTCAACGATATCTATGTCCGGTATCTCCAGCCTGAGGCCTCCAATAAGCGCATTCTCATCGTCAGCCGGCTCATGGTCGTGCTGCTGGGCGTGTGGGCGCTCTACCAGGGGCTCCACGCCGAGTCCGTCCTCAAAAAGGCTCTTTACGCGTACACCATCTATGGCGCTGCGCTCACCCCCGTCATCCTGGCTGCGTTCTACTGGCGTCGCGCAACTGCCGCCGCTGCTGTCGCTTCGATTGCCGCCGGAACCGTCATTACGGTAGCGTGGGAGTCCGTCCACCAGATCTTTCCGGCTGCCATCGCGAATCGGGACGCCATCTTTCCAGCGCTGTTCACCTCCGTTCTGTTTCTGGTTGTCGTCAGCCTGCTTACCCCCAAACCCGACCTGGCTCATCTCCAATCGCTTGGCGAAGCTTAGCGGCCTATCAGCTAGACTCACCTCCATGCGAGCTCCCCTGATCGCCCCGGCCCTGCTTGTCCTATGCCTCACGGCGGAAGCGCAGGCCCCGTCCGGGCCGCAGAACCCGACCCTTTCCATCCAGTCCAACCTAGTTCTCGTTCCGACCGCGGTTGAGACCAAGCATGGGGAGGTCCTGTATGGGCTCAAGCCGGAGCAGTTTGTGGTGGAAGACAACGGCGTGCCCCAGACGATTCACCTCGACGAGGATGCGGACGCGCTTGGGCTGTCGCTGGTCGTGGCTGTCCAGTGCTCGCGGTCGGCCATTATGGAGTTTGCCAAGCTTCAGGGCTTGGCCACCATGATCGACGCCATTACGGGGGGCGCTCCACGGGAGGTCGCGCTGGTTTCCTACGGCACCGAGCCGACGCTGCTGGGCAAGTTCTCGTCCGACCCCGACGATCTCCGCACGGCCATGAACGACCTCCAGCCCTGCACGGACGACCCCAACGCCGCCACCCTCGACGCGGTCGCTTACTCCACCTCGCTGCTCGAGGGAAGGAACAATCATTACCGGCACGCTGTCCTGCTCATCTCGGAGACTCGCGATCACGGCAGTCATGTGAAGCCCGAAAAGGTGATCAGATCTCTCGGCCGTACCAATACTGTCGTCGACTCGGTCGCCTTCTCCCCTGGAAAGACGGAGGTCCTGAACGACCTGAAGTTTGGCGGCGGCTCGGGTCCGATTGGCCTTCTGCTCATGGCCATCAATGCCGTCAAGCACAATGCGCCCAAGGCGCTTGCGGAGGAGTCCGGCGGGGAGTACATCAACTTCACCACGCAGAAGGGCTTTGACAAGAGCCTCGGCACCATCTCCAATCACATTCACAACTACTACCTGATCAGCTTTCAGCCTCAGGCCGTGTCCGCTGGATCGTCCGCCTCTGCGCCGGCGCCAAACGTCATCATCCCGGGCCTCCACCGCATCACGGTCAAGATCCCCGACTACCCTGACGCGCATATTCGCGCGCGCGAGACCTTCTGGGCTGGAGACCCTCCCGACGAGTTCCGCTGACGCGAGTCTGGAGGTCTGAAATGCCACTTCAAAAATCTGGCAGCTCTGTTCACCAAACATCCTTGACGATCATCGCTTTTTCACACTCACCTTTTTCGCCGACGTGCATCCAAAGCCCCATGGACCAAACAGTCATCAAGGAGAGCACCATGCCCGCCACTGTACTCAGCACCGACCCCGACAATATTCTCCGCGAAGTGGGCCCGGACTCCACCGCGACCTTTGACAACTCGGCCTCCAACCCGACCGAATACGCCAGCAGCGAAAATCTCCGGGTTGCGCCCGCGGACGACCTCGATGAGGATGAAGACGAGGACGACGAAGATGAGGATGAGGATGAGGACGACGAGGATGAGGACGACGAGGTCGAAGAGGACGACGAAGATCTCGACGATGACGATGAGGACGACGAAGACCTGGACGACGACGAAGAGGATGAGGACGAGGAAGAATAGCCTTATCCATCTTTGGCCGACGAATGCAACGCCACCGAATACAAACGCCGGAGCTCAGCCTTTGAAAGGGCGTGAAGCTCCGGTGTTTTGTCGGTTGAGGTCGAAAGCCCTTTTAACCCTATTCGTGGAGAGGGGAACGAGGCTGGAAATCGCGCTTTCACCGTAGGCGAGCACAGCTGACGCACAGCAAAGGGAGCCGGTGTCATCAGTCGAAAGAACTATGAGGGATTTGGTGGACCTGATCGGGATCGAACCGGTGACCTCTTCCATGCCATGGAACTGGCAAAAACGTAACTTATTGATGGCTCAGTGGTTAAAAGACGGCTGAACCGGTAAAACCGGTCCGATCGGCGTGCTTTGACACCAATTTGACACCAAATTTAGGGCCGTGAGCTGCACTGTGGCGGGGCAGTTCACAAGCATTTTGTCTCCCGAGAGAGCTAACCTTGTACAGCATGGATATCCAATACGGCGAAGTCCGTAGTCAGATTGTCGCACTCTTGCAAGCCGCACGCGCTGTCTCGGCTCGCAGCGTCAACGCCCTGATGACTGCCAGCTACTGGGAGATCGGGCGCCGAATCGTGGAGTTCGAGCAAGGTGGAGAGGAGCGAGCCGAGTATGGCGAGGCACTCATCAAACAACTCGCTGAGGACCTGACCCGCCAGTTTGGGCGCGGGTTCGGGGCCGTCAATCTGAGTCAGATGAGGCGCTTTTATTTGGAATGGCCGGCGCAGAAGATTTCAGACGCCGTCTGAAAAATCCCTTAGCATTTCGGAGATCTCCTGCCGCTTCCCTTTACCCTGGTCCGCATACGTCAGGCTGCTTTCGGTGAAGAGCTCAGAGGCACGGACATTCTACGAGAAGGAGGCTCTTCGTTCTGGCTGGTCTGTTCGTCAGCTGGATCGCCAGATTGCAAGTCAGTTTCACGAGCGTCTGGCGCTCTCCAAGAACAAAGCGGCCTTGCTGGAAAAAGCAGCGGTCGCGAAAGGGGAGGATCAGATCACGCCGGAGGAAGCAATCAAAGATCCCTTCGTGCTGGAGTTCCTCGATCTCAAAGACCAATATTCGGAAACCGATCTTGAAGACGCCCTCATTCAACATCTCACTGATTTTCTGCTTGAGCTCGGGGACGACTTCGCGTTTCTGGGACGGCAAAAAAGGCTTCGGATTGATGACACTTGGTTTCGAGTCGATTTGCTCTTCTTCCACCGTCGTCTTCGCTGCTTGATTGTCATCGACCTCAAGGTTGGCAGATTCAGCTACGCCGATGCGGGACAGATGCACCTCTACCTGAACTACGCCCGAGAGCACTGGATGAAGCAGGATGAGAATCCTCCAGTAGGGTTGATTCTCTGCGCAGAAAAGGGCACTGCCGAAGCTCATTATGCTCTCAGCAATCTGCCCAATAAAGTTCTTGCCGCCGAGTATCAGATGGTTCTCCCAGAGGAGAAGCTGATAGCGAAGGAACTGGAGCGATCTGCGATAGAACTCGATAAGCGCAGGGCAGGACGCACGCCGACTAATTAGAAAGGCTCTGCTCTTTGCCCCGGATCAGTTCGCCCCACTGAGCCAGGTGATCGAGAAGGCTGCCGATGGGCTGTCTCATCTCATCTGCGAAGTCGTACTCGACATGTAGGAGAGTATCGCTCAGGTCGCGCCTGACGATGATCTGCGCCAACTCCAGATGCCTGAGACCCGCACGAAGCGCCTTCTTTGAAGCGCCTGGAAACAAGCGGGTGAGTTGGCCAAGACGAACTGGTTCGTTCCGCATCGCACACAGGATCTGAAGCGTCCATTTGCCTCGGAACATCTCGGTTACAAACGACACCTTTCGGGTATAAGATTCACAATCTGAGTCCATTTGCTAGCCCCTTCTCCCGGCCAGACCGTTACAAGTCACGATCGTTTCCCAAAGCTGGGGTAGTAGTCCTTCATGACGCCTTGGGACAAACGGCAGACAGCCGCAGACAGGTAGATTGGCTTGCCGCATCGGGATACCTCGCAATCGGTTGTGCGTTTCTATTGAGAACATCTACTTGGCCCGGTGCCGTTGCTTGCGATGGGAGTTGGTGGTGGGATTACCTGGCGGCTTGGTCGATTGCGGCTGACAAGGCGGCGGTGCCGCCCTGGCGAATCGTTCCGTGGCCGCAGGCGAAGCGCTGGATGCGGTAGTCGAGGAGCTTCCGGGCGCTTTCAAGGATGAGGGGTTTGGACCACATGGCGAGGGTAGTTAAAGGGAAGTACCACGGCGTCGAGCCGCAGATGGAGAGGCGTCCGATGGCGACGAGCTCGTCGCCTGCGTAGAGAGTTTCGTCGCGCTCGTCGAGGAAGGCGAAGTGGCCGGGGGTGTGGATGCAGCGCAATGAGCCGAAGAGTTCGCCGTCTTCGACGAGGTGGGTGGCGGGGGTGACGATGCCGGGCAGGCCTCCACGGATTTTCTCTTGGGGCTCGCCGGGGCGGAGGGATTTGTCGGCCGGACGCTTGAGCAGCGGCAGCGAGCGCTCGCTGATGGCGACTACAACACCGGGTAGACGCTCCGCGAGCTCATCGACGGAGCGACGTGATCCACGTGGGCATGGGTAAGGAGGATGCGACGGATGGGCGCGCCGAGAGATTGAGCGGCAGCGAGGATGTCCTTCCCGCTTCCGGACATTGTGGTGTCGATGAGGGTGAAGCCGTCGGATTCACGGACCAGGTAGCAGTTCATCATGCCGAGGCGAGTGAGCTGGTGGGAGTAGGAAGAGATCTGGGTAGTCTTCATGAAGCAAGACTAACATACTTAGTCTTTGCATATAGGGGTATGATCTGATGTTGAACGGCAAAGGCTTACTATGTAAGCAATGGCCTACCCTAAACTTCTTTCGTCAGAAGAAATCCTGAAAACGGCGGTCCACCTCATGGAAAGTGGGAACACTGAGGCGATCTCGTTGCGGGCCGTCGCTTCGGCGCTTGGCGTAAAGGCACCCAGCTTGTATCGCTACTTTCCGGACAAGGACGCTCTGGAACTCGCAGTCGCCGATGAGGCATTAAGGTCCATGTTGGCCGAACTGCAGAGTGCAGCCACAATGACAGACCCTGAAAGCAGATTCAGAGAGACGGTAGAAGCCTATCTGCGTTTTGCCCGCGAACGATTTCAGCTCTACTCGTTCATTATGCAGAATCGCATCCCAGGGGCGTATGGCTCTGATGTGGCCAAGGCCGTATGGAACCTACTATTAGACGCCACAAGCGGCGTCTCCGGACAGCCGGACGACACCGCAGCTGCTGTGGCTACCTGGTCTTTTCTGCACGGGTACGCCACGCTTGAGCACTCCGGTGCCTTTGGGGTATCCGGGCCCAAAGGCGGACTGGAGAGGGGCGTCGAAGCCTTCCTGAGCAACTTCTACAGTCGCGCCTAAATGTGAGGTTTAATCCTAACCCGCGCTCACCTCACAACGTTGTCCACTGTGGTGTAGTTGTCTCGGCACTAATCCAGAGGGGATCTTCTTCCAGACGGCTAGATTGCGAGGAGCCAACGGCATCGTTCGCGATGTTCTTGAATGATCGAATGTGCTCCATTCAGCTAGACCGTCAACGTGCAGCACGGAACTGTTAAGGTCTCTTCTTTGAACGATGCGCATCACTTCGAGGTATCGTAGCCTGCCGTGAGGGCTTTCTTGAGGCCAGCAGAATCGTGCATTGAGTTCAATTGCATCTCCTGCGCCGGTCCCCCTAATAGGGGCAGTGCGCGTCCAGCGGATTCGCACGATATCACCGCGTCCGACATCGTAGAATCACGGGGTACACTCGCAAGCCGGTGCCCTTTCTCCTCTTCCCGCACGTTGCGTTTCAGTCTAGGCGTCGGCCGAGTCATCCTGCTTGCCGCGCTAACCAGCTTCTTTCTCTTTGTAGCGGCACTTACGGCCGTGGCGATCTTCGGAACTGCAGAATAGTTCTCACGAGCCAAGGAGCTTCTACCGATTCTGGTTGCAGTCCTCACGCCTATGCTTTCCGCAGCCATCGCCTTCTACTTGCCAAAGCCCTCCTGACGGGGGCTTCCTCTATGATCCGCAGCCGTCGTTTGAGGAGATCCGCGCACCGGAGCTTCGGCAGCCCGACAGCGCGGTAATCATAAAGGGGACTTCTCAGCGTCCCTGAACTGACGAAAAGCTCGTTTATCTCTACTTATTCTGAACGCCAAGGCCGATGGGCACGATGACCGGGTTGGCTGTGCTCTGGATATGCGTGAACTGAAACGAGGTTGGGTACTTCAGGCCGTACCCGAACATCCGGTCCATGCTGATATGCGCGATCCAGATCAGGCCCAGTTCCCCGAGCAGAGCGCTATGAAATAGCGCGGCGAGTACGCCTAGGAGACTAGGAGGTACATAGCTGTGCATCACGTTATAGATAACGCTGGCTACTGCACTTGGTCTCCGCAGGTACGTTAGCAAACTCAGGTCTGGGACAAGGAATAGGCAGGCGAACAGCACCCAGTGATGCGGGAACAGCAGGTGGTATGCGCCAGAGGCGGCGAACAGGAAGCACAAAGCCTCGGTGTGCAGGAGGTAGACGGGGCGGAAAAATGGACGGCTGATTCATCATGTCTTACACTGTAAGCCTAGCGGTGAAAACTTCATAAACCTTCGTCGCCGTCGTAAGGCAAGGTGGGAACCGCTCTTGGATTTGCAGCTTTTCGTTACGTGCTGAACGCAGCGTTGTACACTTTGCCGCTGGTCAAAACTGCCCACGCCATCCGTGCAATCTTGTTCGCCCTCGCGACGATCGCCACATTACGCGGTGACCGGGTCGAGCCGATCCAGCCATCCGTCGAACTGGTGGCGTTCCCTTTCACCTGAGCAAGCACGGCACATCACCGTGAACGAAGAGTCGGCGCAGATAAGGTCGCCCGCTTGCTGATCCCGAGTAGCCTCGCCTTACCACCGGTCGAATGCTGCTTGGGAACAAGACCGAGCCACGCTGCATGGTGCGACAGCGTAGTCACTTGCCGCAGAGGACGCGCCTTCTTAGGTATTGTGGAGAGCTCCAGTGCGGACCGCAAGGATGTAGTCCGTGCGTGCCGGCTCGAATCCGCCCTGCCGAAGCAGCAGAGCAATCTGGCCTCGATGATAAGCGCCGTGCGTGATCAATTGCTGCAGCACGTCTTCGACCCGGCTCTCGAACTTTTCACCCTGGCTGTTGCCGTACTTCACCGTCCCATTCAGATCGCCGGCCAACATCCTCGGCCATCGCCCAGCCAGATCTTCGAGCGCACCCGCAACCTCGCTCAAACTCCATTCTGGCCACACCGGGCAGGTCTGCGGCTCCTCACAAATCCGATGCATCCAGATCAACTGCGCCGCTGGAATGTGCGCCATGATCTTCAACGCGTGTGCAGGCGTCCCCCCGGCGAGAGACAGCGAAGCGAGCGCCTGTTCGTTGGCCCATCCGTCATAGAGAAACAACTCGGCAAACATATTCGCACGCATGGTTCTACCCTCAGACATTCGCCGCCGGTTGCCCCTGCAAGCTGCCGACCTTAGCCCAGGTTCAAGAGCGCGTGCTCACCCGATCCGTGGCGTAGCGCGGCACGTCTACCTCGTCGGCAAACAGCCGCTTAAAATACTACCGAGGAGCGCCTCGGGGCGCTCTACATCCAACTCAATCGGCGTCGCAGCCTCCTTGGCATGTGCGCTCGGAGAGCGATCCGCCAGAGAGCTCGGCTTCCATACCGCGGCAACTGAAGCTACAGCAAAGGCCGCAGCCGAGCGGGGTGTGCGTGTGGCGATTGTGCGCCTGCCGCAGGTGCACGACACGCGCAAGCAGGGACTGGTGGTGCTGACGCAGATGGCACGCGAAAAGGGGTTTCGGCTTACGTCGGCGATGGCGCGAACCGCTGGGCCGCGGCTCCGCTGGAAGACGTAGCTCACCTGTATCGTCTCGCAGTCGAGCAGACATGGACAGACGCTCCTGCTGGAGCTATGGCGAGAACAGCACCCGGGTGGGCCTGAACAGTTCAGCTCGACTCAACAGCAAGAAGCTTCTGCATACGAATATTAGTTCAATGAGTAGTCCATAGCAGTAAGGTCCTGAATCAGCCCAGGGCCTGATGGGTGCCACCCCAGGCGTTGCTGCGTTAGAACGCTGGATGCTGATAGATCAAGGCCTGCATACTTCGCGTAAAAGCCGAAGTGGGTCTCTGCTCTCTCTTGAGGAATCGACACTACGGGTAGCCTTAAGCCATGGCCGATAGCTTCCGCGATGTCTCGAAGCGCCACGCCTTCTTCGGCGACCGCGTGGTATCGAGCACCTGCCTCTTGCTTTTCAAGAGCGAGTCTATAGAGATGGGCAACGTCGAGGACGTGCGCCGCTGGCCAGCGATTGAGTCCCTCCGCGATGTAAGCGGAGACGCCCTTTTCTCGGGCAATGGCGATAAGAAAGGTGACGAGCCCTTGTCTGAAGGTGTTGTGGACCTGTGGGACGCGTACCACATTCACCGCTATACCTTGCTGGATTAGCGCTTGAGCGGCCAACTCCGGGGCGCGGGGGAGTGAAGAATGGGCTGGCGGGTCGACGTCTTCAGTCACAGGACGTGTTGGTGAAGGAAGGCCGAGTCCGGAGCTGACGATCAAAAGACGATCAGAACCGGCAAGTGAAGTCCCAAGGGCCGCGATTGCGCGCTTCTCCTCTTCGGAGCTTTCCTTCCAATTCGCGGAATCGTGGTTGAAGGCGCAATGTATTACGGCATCCGACTGGGCCGCTCCGCTTCGCAGGCTTTCAATATCATTGAGATCGCCTCGGTGCACATCGGCACCCGCTTCCCGAAGAAAGTTTGCGCCCGCTTCAGACCGTGTAAGCCCGAGCACTTGGTGCCCAGCAAGGAGGAGTTCCGGGACGATGGCTGAACCAATCAGGCCAGTAGCGCCAGTCAAGAATACTCGCATGGATGTCCCCTTTCGTTCTTCGGGAAGCCCCGAGCACAAACTTATTGTTCGTAGCGCCACTATAGAGTGTATTAAGATCCCTAACAAGAGGGCACATTGATGGCTGTAACGAACACAGTTGTCCCCGAACTCGCACCGTGCCAGCTTGGCCGTAAGGCGATGATTGAGGTCTTGGCCCGCGTTGGCGACAAGTGGACGATCCTGATTGTGGCTGCGCTTTCCGCTGGGCCGATGCGCTACGGTCAGCTGCAACGCCACATCGGCGACATCTCGCAGCGCATGCTGACGTTGACCCTGAAAGGTCTCACAGCAGACGGGCTTGTGAGACGCACCGCTTACCCTACAATCCCGCCGCGTGTTGAATATGAACTAACCGAGCTAGGCTTAAGCCTTCGGGTATCACTTATCCCACTCCGGGACTGGGCCTTGAAGAACATGCACGCTATTGTGGCTTCGAAAGCAGCTTGCTCGAAAGACAGTTCTGCAACGCAATCTATCCATCGGTGACGGACCTGCGGCAGCCGCAGCACCTTCTTCGGATAGGGCGTCTCGGTGACACTCCAGCGCCGCTTCAGCACCTGGATGTAGAGGCGGGCACACAGCTCCCCAGGGTCATCAATCGTTCCCCTTTCAGCTCGAAAGTGTCTCAGAAGTTGTCCCGAATTCAACGTCGGACTAACGACAGGCGCCTTATGCGACAGGCGAGGCTTTCCAGCCGCCTAAACGTACGTAAAGCGTTTACGGCCATGGCTTGACGGAAGACCTGAAACGGATCAATCGTTGACGACTTGGATGAGTCGCGTCCGCCAACCTCATAAGCCCACCAGCTTACGTGAGATACGGATCTGCGCGCGGTAGCCGAGCCAGCTGCGGAGCTGCCACAGACGCTTGGCATCGGACCCAGCGAGATAGCGAAGTCGATCGCTTGGATCGTTCGCAGCTTGGAAGATCGTGGCTGCGATCAGTTCGGGGGCGCTGGGGTTTTTGATGAGTCTCGCTCTAAACGCATTCACTCTGTCCATGAAGCTCGTGTACTCGGGCAGACTTGAAGACCTCCAATACGTCCATCGAGCGTCCGCTGAAATTTGTCTTGGTGACCCCCGGCTCGATCAGCTTCACCTTGATCCCAAACGAGCCTAACTCATACCAGAGTCCTTCGGAGAGGCCCTCCACGGCGACTTCGACGAGTTGTAGATGCTGTACCCGGGAGCCGTCATCAGCCCACCGATCGACGTCACATTGATGAGTACGCCGCCTCGGTTGGCACGGAAGTGCGGCGCGATCGCTTTGACGCAATCGATCAGCCCAAAGACATTCACGTCGTACTGGCGTTGGATTTGAGCGTGCGACGCAGCTTCGACAGGGCCAAACACTCCGTAACCGGCATTGTTCACCCAAATGTCGATCTTGCCGAAATGACTGAGCGTTGTGGCCACTGCTGTGTGAATGCTTGCGGGCTTCTGAACATCGAGTTCGACTAGCTTCAACCTGTCGGACTGAACCAGCTCCATTTCGGCAGAGGGCTGACGCATGGTCGCAGCGACCAGCAGTGCGGTCAGCGCACGACTGAACATCTGCCAACTCATATTCGCTGACTTGCTTGAAATCCGAGGTGATACATAAGTCCGCTAAACGCTCTTCACTCATGTGGAAGAGGAGTAGACAGCGCGCCCACAACCATGATGGTCCACTTGTCTCCAATGCTGGACAGCACGTCGGCAAGACCCTTGCAGTCGGTTGCGGACAAGGAGTTGTCAGGAACAGAAATGTTCGTTTCGCTCAGAAAAGTGCCTCCTTGTGCAGCTTCTGCGTACATCCCATACTAGCGCTACGAACCATTTGTTCGCGCGGTCTCCGAGTGGAATGGACGCGGCAGCGGTGAAAGGACAGACCATGCCAACGCTTCTGGTTGTTGAGGCAAGTCCACGCGGAGAGTATTCGATCTCTCGCAATCTTACGACGATGTTTGTAGAGCAATGGAAGACCGCGCACCTCGGCGGTGGAGTCGTGGAACGCGATCTCGCCAAGACGAATCTGCCCTATGTAAACCTGCCCTGGCTGGGAGCCAGCCTCACGCCTCTGGAGAAGCACACGCCTGAAATGCAGGAGGTGCTTCAGGTTCGAACGAGCTCGTCGCCGAGCTGCTGGCTGCGGATCACATTGCAATCAGCACGCCGGTCTACAACTACAACATCCCCGCCAATCTGAAGTCTTACGTCGATCATATCGTGCGCAAGGGTCTTACGCTGGGCATGACGGGCGAAGGTCTGGTTCATGGCAAGAAGTGCACCGTCCTGATGGCTTCGGGCGGGGTCTACACAGAGGGATCGCCGATCCGAGACCGGGACATCGCAACCATGTACCTGCGCCTGATTCTCAAGGTCATCGGAATCGAGGACATTACGGTCGTCGCTGCCGGCGGAAGCAAGGTCGGGAGAAAAGACGCGAGCCGAGTTTCTCCATACCTTTGAGCCAGCTGTAAGGTCTGCCGCACAGGTGCAATGAGCCACTACGATCAGGCACTCAGAAGGGCCGCTTATGGATTACGTTACCGAGAATGAAACACTGCAGGCTTCCACTGAGACACCCTCCTTCCTTTCAGCAGCAACCAGACTGGGAAAGGTTGGATTGATCGTGTCCAACCTTCAACGCTCTATCGAGTTCTACTCGGGAGTGATCGGCCTAACCTTGTTGATTCCTTCGGTGGAACCACCCCAATGATGTTGAGTTCGCCGAGAGCCGCGACATTGGGACGACCCAGAACCGGGGCTGACACAAAGTCGACGCCGACCTGTCGATGTTGGGTAACTAATTCCCGAGCAAATGCCACGGAGATGGTAGACATGACGACATGGATGACACCGGGCTTCGCTTTGGCCAACGCTCTGGAGCCGAGTAGAACGGTCCCGAATCGCAACATCTTCCGAAAGCATCGTTAAGATCACGTCGCATTGGAGAGCATCCACGGGAGAATCCACCATGGATGCACCGTCGATGCGCCTTGTTGGCGGGTTAGGGTTTTATGAGCTTCTTCTGCTCCTTGCTCCTGTCATGTGGTCGAGAGGCGAGGCATACATTCTCCTCGCCTGCGCTCTCAGCATCTTCAGTAAGCACTTGAAGCCAAAACCCACGGCGGTGGCTTAGGGCTTCTCTTCGCTGCGGCTGTCGTTATGCCGCTGCTTGGTAGAGCGAAGAAGAGGCTGGCTACACAAACAGGTAGCCGAGCTTTGAACGCTGATGCGGCGCAGAGCAACACCTGCGCCGATATGTCTTGGACCGCTCTTGGCGGCTTGTTGTCAATTTCTGTCTTCATCTGCCTTGGGCTGACACATTCGCCGCCTGATACTACTTCCCATCGTTCTGAAGGAGGCTGGGAGGCGCGCAAGGGTGAAGTCTGCGAAAACTGCTAAAAACTGAGCAAGGGAGGGGTGCGGCGGGAAGGAGCGGCCCTGTCACGCGCTCCGGCGGAGCGTGTCGAGCAAAGCGGGATGAGGGACAGGGAGAACCGAAGGGGTTTCTCCCGCGCCGCGATTCACCGTGAGAAAGCAAAAGCGGGAGCCGACGATGGCTCCCGCGTCTGGTCAAGCTGCAATCTTCTTCTTGATGGACCTTGGTTTTTGCACTTTGGCCTTTGGAGTGGCTTTCGCAGGAGACTCGATCGGTGTCGGCTGCTTGACCTTCTTTGCGGCCGCTTTCGTCTTGGGAAGTGGGGGAGCGAAGACGCTCTCGGCTTCGGTGAGGAAGTCCAACTCGCCTTCCTGTGGAATGCCGACGTGTCCAGCAAGTGCGAGACGCAGGGCGAAGCGGGTCAGCTTGTCGTCTGCGGTCGCGTCGATGGTGGAAAGCAGTACCTCTTCGGCGCTGCGCCGTTCGTTCTCGTTGTCCCCTGCAATGTACTCAGCCAAGTCGTCGGCGAAGGTATAGGGGTCAAGGTTGACGATTGCGCGTAGCAGAACGCGTAGTTGTGCTGCTGTGAAGGTAGCCGGGGCGTTTTCAAGGATGCGCTCGAAGGTAGCGGCGCGGACTTTCCGCTGCTCCTCCTTGCGGGCTTGCTCCGCCTCGTACTCCTGCTCTTCGCGTTCCCGCTGCTCCCTGAACGCCTCGGCTCTGCGCTCCTGCTCGGCTTCATACTCCTTTCGTTCCTGCTCGTGTTGCTGCTTCCGCTCCTCGGCCTGTTCGTCTGTCTCGGCTTCCGGTGCTGGAGGCATGGTTGGGGTGGGATTCTCGGCCAGACGCGCTGCGGCGCGAGGATCATGAATCGCACAGTGGTTGTCGGTGCATACGGTGATGGCGGTTCCCGCACGTTTGCCGTAGACGATGATGGCTGGCTTCGCGGCGGCGCATGGCGGGCTGGCTCAGCGTCAGGATTCTGCATGACGGTTTCAACTTCACGGAACTGTCCACGGAGGACGGCTCCCGGCCTCTGCTCTTTCGGGCTGCGGTAGCCACTCTCGATCTGGACTAAGTCGGGGTGGGCGGCAACCTCGCGGTCGATATGGGCGTTGATCTTCACTTGGTAGCAGGGTGAGTCGAGGCACTGATCGCCCTGCACGTCGATGAAGAGGGCGGTGTTGTATCCGCTGCGTCGGGGACAGGTGATGCAAGCTCCAGCGGCGGGGTTAAGGGTGGGGTCTTCGCGGTCGAACGGCGCATCCGCAAGAGACAGATAGAGATTGGCCTGTATCCACGCTGCAAGATGCTTTGCGGGTAGCAGGTGCGGTTCCTTATCCTGCCAGTCCTTGCGCCAGCACTCCTCGTAAGCCTTGGCCTGTGCCTCCTGTGGTAGTCGGGCGAGTAGATTGGCATGGCTGGCGGTGATGCGCTCGGCGGTGAACGCCTCGGCGATGGTGGGGATAAGTTGCAAGAGGGACAGACGGGCGTAGATGTGGCTTGCGCTTTTGCCCGACTTCTCGACCAACGCGGCTACATCGTAGCCGGGCATGTCGAGCAAGCGTTGAAAGCCCTGCGCCTCTTCGTACGGGTGAACGTCTACGCGCTGCGAGTTTTCGATCAACTACCATTCGAGCGCCTGGGCATCGTCAACTTCGACGATACGGGCGGGAACTGAGAAGACTTCGGCGAGTAGCGAAGCGCGATAGCGCTTGCCCCCGTGACGATCTCGAAGCCATCGTTGTTGGGGCGAACGGTGATGGGCTGGATGAGGCCGTTGTGCTTAATGGATTCAGCAAGCTCGTACAGCTTGGCTTCATCGAAGGTGCGGCGGGGGTTGGTGGTCGATTCATGGATGGTATCAACGGCAAGGTATTGGAATGCGCTGCTGTTCTGCATGATTGCTCTCCTTGAGCGGTTGCACGGCGTGGAGGGTTGTGGAGCGGACGCGCTTTCCTATCCGCTCCGGGGCGGGGAAAGGTTTAGGCGCGTGGAGTCCGCTGCCGCTCGAAGGCTTCGGCGAAGCCCTGCAAACGCAGGTTGTTGTCCCACTGCTTGGCGAAACGCTCATGCTGCTTGTGCAACTCGATCAAATGCACGTAGTGGTCGCGGATGATGTTCCGGCTCCACTGCTCGACGCCCATGTAGTCGTTGCGGTAGAGGAAGGGGTTCAGGTGCGCCCCTCCTGTTAGTCCAAGCTCGAAACACATCTCCGGGTCACGCATGAGGTCGCCGTTCTGTTCGCCGTAGTGACAGACAGAGAGTGCGGGAAGCCCCATCGGTCCTGACTCGTCCATTACCTCGATGACAAGCGCCATGTAGGGCAGGTTCTCGATCTTGAGGTTCAGGCCGGGGTGCCACCCTCCGGCCATTTTGAGGATTTGAAGGATGGTCTGCATCACGCCACCTTCGCGAGTTCTGCATCGGGCATCGCCGCTTGCTCTGTGGTGGGCGGCTGCAATGCGGCAAGCATGACGGCGGAGGTCTGTTGAATGACTTCCAAGCTCTCGGCCAGAAGTGAAGCGTTGCCGTGGTACAGGTGGATGTAGTCGGCGGATGCGGTGCCGGTGTCCAGTCCTACAGCTTTGCCGATCACGATCGCCCATGATTGCGAGGCGGCCGCAACCGCGTTGCAGAGTATCCCGGAAGGTCTGACTCCATTGGTGAGGGCCGACCCGCCCGACACGATGGAGATGGGACGAACGGTGCCCGTCCGACGGAGCGAGGAACTACGTTTTCACATCGTGTTACGCGCCGGTGTCGGCCTCATGCTGTTATCGCCGGAACACAATTTGCAAGAGGTAGCCTATGCTTGCGTGGCGCATGAAGCCGCGCATGTTCAGCACGAAGCCCATCTCTACAAGACCTTTCCTGACGCCTATGGTTGCCCTCTCGAGTGCGGCTCCCGTTCCCGGCAGACGTTTCTGAAGGCAACGGACGTGTGGAGCGAATACGCCGCGTGCCGTTCTTCGGCGGTGTTCCGGCATAATGCTCTGGAAGATTTCGAGGAGCAGTTCTGTCGTCCACTAGAGAACTGCTCCTCTGCCTGCCGCGACCGCATCGCAGCGTTCAAACACGATGGAAACGCTTCTTCGGTCTTCCGCGAGATACAGCAGCTTTTCGGAGACGTGTTCATCTGCGCAGGGTATTTCCTGGGGCAGCTCGATGGATCGGGATTGAAGATGGAGGATCACGCGCCGCGTCTCGCCGCGCTTCTCCAGAAGGAATCGGATGTAGAAGCATTGGTCGTCCGCCTTCGGCGGGTCTTGCATGAGCTCTGGCTCAGCGAGTATGGCTGGCCATCCGTGGAAGTCTTCGCCCCGATCTATGACCTCATCTGCGCCATGATGGCGCTCCATGGGCTGGCCTTCGCCCGGCACGGGGACGAATGGCGGATAGTCATGAGTGAAGACGAGCACGCGGCATCGGAAATTCAGAACGCGCTAGCGAAGTGGGTATTGCAACCCGAGAAACCCGGCGGTTAGGTGTTCAGATTCTTGAGAACCCAAGCTTTGAGGGTGTTTCTAAACATAGGATGGAACGGACGTTCAGAGAGCACAGACGTGCCAAGTTGTATACCGATCAGCTTTAGTGCGCATGAGGTCCGAACGATCTTTGCCTTCGTTCTCCCATGCAGCTCACGCAGTTCTACGATCGCGCGCTGCGTCCCTCCGATCTTCGCGTCACCCAATTTCAGCTGCTGATCGCCGATGGCAAGGCCGAACCGGCAATCCAAACATGATCCTTTCCAACCTCATGCGTATGGGGACCGGACTGTTTTATCCGGGAACGTCACTTGCCGATGCAGAAGGTGGAAAGAACCATTGAGTTGCCGAGAAGCAGTTCAAGTGAAGCGCGATAGATCGTTGGTGAAGAACCCCGTGGTCAATCTGGCACTCGGCCGACGACTGGCCTCCGACACAACACTCTCACTTTGAGTCTGCCCTACATTGGCCAAGTGAAGACGTGAAGGTTTGTGCCGGGTACTGCTGATTGGAGCGGTGCAACTCAGGTTAACATCCACGCTCCGCACAGAAAAGTCTACCCACAATCGACGACCAAGTTTCCGGCCCGTTCAGCGGCGAGTAGACCGCCGGCCAGGGTCGGTCTTCCCGTCTCTGCCACTAAGTGCAGTGGACGGCTGCATGGCGCCTGAGTTCCAGCTGACATCCCCGATAGACAGTCCTTCCCGCTGTGCGACGCTTAGCGGTTAAGTGAGCTGATCTCACCATAGGAGCAGAACGACCGCGATGTCCCGGCTGCAACCCGGCTCTCGGCGACCTGGATCGGACACTCCATGGTGCTGGTTCAGATGGACGACGGCCGGCAGTGGTCCGGCGTCCACAGTTACAACAGTGCCTGCCGCCCAGGCATTCGCCCCCGGTGGCGTGTCGATTCCCGTTACTATCTCGATGGTTGGCATCTCCACACTGACGGCCACACACATCGGAGACACCAACAATGCGCCGTCGTCCATTTCGAGCGCCGTTGCCATAGCACCTGCGGTCACCAGACTTGAGGCGGTCTCTTCCGACGGCACCTTTGACACGCCGGTGTCCGCCTCTGTCTTTCTTTTGGGCACGGTGGGAATCTCGACGGGCAGCGTTACTTTGACGGCAAACCTAAACGGATCGAACGCCGCACCCATCGTTGTCACCTTGCCTGCGGCCAGCGCTGCTGTCTTTGGGGGTACACGCGTTCCCGTCGCTCTTGCGACCGCAGGAAAGTACACTCCTATCGCGACTTACCCCAGCGATGCCAACAACTCCGCGAGCACCTCCGATCCGCAGCAGGTCACAATCTCCGGGGTGGCCAGCGGAGCTCCCGGCTTTCGATTCAGTGCGCGAGACAGCATCGTGGAACTGGACTCACCTGTGGATCCTCCACGGACGCACAGTCTTATCTGGAGTCGCTTAACAGTTATTCAGTTCCGGTGACATTCACCGTATCGGGCGTTCCAACAAACGTTCTCAGCGCAGTCATGCTGGATGTCACAACTAACCTGCCTATCACTTCGGCCACCCCAACCGTCGCTGGTGGAGGAGTTCCACTGGTCAAGCTTACGTTTAGATACGCCTCTTCTCACGCAGCAGCCCCCTTCCATCCACGTGGGAGACACTCCGAGATATACATAGCGGGAGGACTCTTTGGGCTCACCCTGCTCGGCATTAGCAAAAGTCTGCGGGCACCTCGCCTTCGCCTGCTGGGTGCTGTTTGCGTCATAGGAGCTTGCTGCACCATGCTAAGCCGCTGTCCCGGGAAAATCCCGTCCTCTGCTACGATCACAGCGACAGCCACCCCTACTTCCGGTACTCAACCTGCCCAAAGCGCCCACTTCACCATCATGTACACCGAAGTTACTTTGGGTTTCTAAGGGGTAAGCGTCCGGTGTTGGCCGCGTGTAATAGGCTTCACTTGCCATTTCGAACGATCCCCCACAGAATCTCACAGAAGAGAATAGTTTTACCACCATGATTCGAATCGCACTTCGCCGCACACAGAGGCACCACGTAGGACTATCTGTCCAGGATCTAGCGGTCTTTCGGTCCTCAATATTAAGAGAGAACCGTTGCGAAAAACTTGCGCAGATCTTCTACAACCTCGGCGAGATTGGTTGGCGTTTCGGTAAGCCTGGCCCGCTTTATGAATGCGCTCCACTGCATCTGCTTACCTGGATCATCGCCAAAGGTCGGTGACAGTCCAATAGGAGTGGGATCGACGTCCATCCTGCGATTTACGAACGTTCGCTTTATTGCCGTAGCCAGGACTTCCCTTTTCAGCTCCGGCTGACGTGTCAATAGCCAAAGGTCGAAGTAGTCTTTCATGCGCGTGTTCAACATGCGAAGTTGAATCAGAGCGTGTAGCTTCTCCGCGACAACCGTCTCTCGGCTGTAGCCCGAGAGCGTCGGTGCCGGAAAGTCGAGGAGGGTCGGATAGGTCAGTGTTTTCGGGCCCGGCGTCATCACGTCCCCGAATCCGATATCGATCTGCATGTGGATTTGCGTGCTATCCACTCGCCCAACAAACGTTGTGCGAACGTCTGCATAGTCGGCATCTTCCCGAATGACTTCGCCGGCAAGAGACGCGGGATCAAAGAGGACTCCATCGTCTGTCCCTGCCGCTTGGGAGATCTCACGTATGAGCGTGACGATCGTATCCACAGCGTTGTCCGTGCGACCAAGAAGATCGATGTCCATCGTGGGCCGTGAGATGGGAGCTTGCCACGCGGTCAGTAACAAGGCTCCCTTCAACGTAAAGGTCTCGACATGCGGAGACATCGAAAGGCGATAGAGAAACCGCTCCATCGCGTAATACTGCAATACCTCCGTGAAGGGTCTGCGGTGGGCCTTCGCGTGATTGAGCAGACGTTGCCGCACGGACGCGCCCATATTCTTGATAACGTCTACTGTCACAGTATGGCCTCCATATAGGGCCTCATCACCCGTTCGACCCGGCACAGTTTGGCATAGTGCTCCAATCTGTCGAGCTTCATTCGTCCGCGACGCCGGTACAAGTTCAGCGCTTCGACACACACATCAATCCCAATCTTGTTGCGGTACTTGAAGCAATCAGCCAGGGTTCTTTCCAGGGAGTAAATGCGGATGTTCGTGCCGTCGATTCTCGCAAGTGTCAGCCCATTCTCAAAATCGGCTTTGGAGTACCAGAACAGACTGAGTGGAGGATAGCGGAGAGCGGGCGCCTGATCGTTCGCCATAATCGCTTAGATAGACGGTGTGGGGGACCTGCGTCGTGATTTGGTGGAAGACAAGCGCCGAGATGAGGCAAATGACACCCTTTGGAACTCTCAGGGCCACGGTTACGAAGTCTGGATTGTCAAGCGGCTTTCCATCGGCGACCCGGTAGAGACCTCGATCCAGCTGATCCAGGAGCTGTTCGTCTCGAAGCGCATAGAGTGTCCTCGGATGTATCCCGAGCTCGATTGCCCTCTGCGTCTTGAGCACTCCGCCATTCTCTCTGAAAATACTCAGAGCACGTTCAGCGGTGGGATCTTGGATCAAGATAGACACGGATAATTTCCTCGGATAATGATAGTGTCTTCCGATGGTTCTATCCACGCTGCGCTCGTCGAAAGGTTTACGCTGACAGTGATAGCATTCGAACCCTGGAAACGTTACGAAGGAATCGAACCCACAACCCTTCGATTAACAGCTGCCTTCTTGGCACTTTCAGGGTTGTTCATCATCGCTTTATCGTGTTCATTTCGACGGCTTACGCACCTATAAGCAAGATAGAAGGCTGTGGATTTTACTCGTAATAACGCATCATCTTGCGCGGTCATACCCACAGTCGCATGCGAAGTATCAGCGAAGCTGTCTGTCTCCTGCTGGCATTAACTTTCTCTAACGTTGTCGGGCATTCGGTTCTCACTTTAACTGCAGCCGCTTGTCAGGTCTTGTCAATCGTGAAGGTCAAGGCGACGCTATGAACGGGCGTGAGGTTACGTAGGTGGCCTGCCCGATGTTTTGAACGAGATTGTTCGCTAATGTAGCGGAGCTATCGTTGAGTTCAGATAGTTGCCGTTTGGGGAGTGGGGAGGCGGGATGACCGTAGCGATTCCCGCCTTCCCACTCCCCAAGTTCGTTGCAGCCAAGACCGCTGGCGCTGGAGGCCGATAGCCCAGCGAGGAGTTTGGTCGGACCGTGTCGTAGTGGACGCGCCAGCGCTCGGCCAGCACCCTGATCTCCTTCATCGAGTAGAAGATCATGCCCATTCAATAACTTGGGAGAGACAGTCGGGCGATTCCATGAGACACGCCCGCTTTACGAATGCGCTCCAGTGCATTTGCTTGTTGGGGACATTGCCAAACAGCCAGTGACAGTCCAACGGACTCAGGGTCGATTTGCATTCCCGCGATTTGGGAACGTCCGCTTTATCGCATCGTTGCTCACCTCTGGATGGCCGATCGACAGCCATAGGGCGAAGTGGTCATTTCATGCATGTATTCACATGCGGAGTCGGACGAGTGCCCAAAGCTTCTCCGCGGCCTCAGTCTCCCACCTGTAGCCGAAGAGAGTCGGTGCGGAAAGTCGAGGATCGGCGGGTAGCTTAGCGTACAACGTACCTTCTGCACTCTGCCCAAGACATGCACACACTAATGGTATCTAACTATTTTATTCAGACTTGCTCAGTTTGGTCGCGCTGGAACGAAGCGTCCATGTCGCTCCGTTGTGACGTAAATCGGTAAGCGACATCGGCGCGATATCCACCCTCCAAAACGATTGCAAGGGCGCGTCAAGAGCAAGGATGATTGCGCTCCGAACAATCGAGGGATGCGTCACCGCAATCGTATGACCTGCATCACGCTGGCGATCCATCCAACCCTTTACTCTAAGGACGAGTGCTTCAATTGACTCGCCCCCATGCGGTGCGGCGGCCGGATCGGTGAACCAGGATACGAGACCCGCAGAATCATCCTGCTGCACTTGGCTTAGCTCCCGTCCCCGCCAACTGCCAAAATTGCAGTCGCAGAGATCCTCCGTGATCGATGCGGGAAGGTTTAGGCTGAGCGCCGTCATCTGCGCGCGTCTCTCCGGAGCGGATAAGATCTGTTGAGCCCGCGGCGCCTTCCAAACCACTGACTGCACCCTGGCGCTCTCTCTCTCCTCCAGCGCTTCGTCTGCAGGAAAAGCAGCCCGTCGCAATGCCGGCGTTGCTGCGTGGCTAATAAAAGTGATGCTCGAGTTCATGTATTTTTCGCGGGAACGCCCAGCTTCTTGAGCGGGGTACCTTGACACCCATCCTAGCGGCAAATAGGGTTAGGACAGCTTTTGGAAATGAGAGAAGAAGCCGGTGAGAGTCCGGCACGGTCGCGCCCCTGTATTCGACTGCCCCATGGTCGAGAGTCAGACCTTCTCCCATTCAAACGAGCGCACTGCATTGGGACGCGTCATCCCAGGAGGTTCAATGTCTTACACTTCCATCGAGTCGATCGCTCAACCTGTCACCCTTCCCGTCATCCCCATGCGTGAACTACTCCCGTGGGCGTTGTTCGGCGGCCTCCTCCTCTTGCTGGTGATCTACTTCGTCGGCGCGGAACAGGGCGCTACCTCCCTGATTCAAGGCCGCACCGTGCACGAGTTTCTGCACGACGGACGCCATCTTCTGGGCTTTCCCTGCCATTAGGCAAGGAGCCTTATGGTCCGTTCGCTGCTTGTACGCGGAATGCTCGTTGGCCTCTTAGCCGGCGCACTCGTCTTCTGCTTTGCGCACTGGTTGGGCGAGCCTGAGATCGATCGCGCGATCGCATTTGAAACCAGTCTCGACCGTGCCAGGGCCGAGGCTCCTGAGCTGATGATGGTCAGTCGCCAGGTTCAAAGGACTTTCGGGTTGATTACCGGTGCGCTGCTCTATGGAGTCGCTCTTGGTGGGCTATTTGGCCTGGTCTACGCGTACGCCCGGAACCGGTACAGCGTATCCGGTCCCCGGCAGTTGTCCGCGCTGATCGCCGGCTTCGGCTATCTTGCCATCGTGATTGTTCCGACGCTCAAGTATCCCGGCAACCCACCGGCGGTCGGTAGACCAGAGACCATTGGCATTCGAACGGCGGCCTACTTTCTGCTGATCGCGCTCTCTATTGCAACGCTGGCATTATCGCTCCAGTTCCACCGCGGTTTTGCCGCGCGGTTTGGAACCTGGGATGGAGCGCTGCTCTCCGGCGCCCTCTACTTGATGTTTATCGCGATTCTCTATCGGCTCTTCCCCAGCATCGACGAGGTTCCGTCAACCTTTCCCGCCAGCCTGTTGTGGCGTTTCAGGATTGACTCATGGGAGTTGCAGGCAGTTCTCTGGGCCTCCCTGGGACTGGCATACGGATGGTCTGCCGAGCGGGCTGAAGCTTCTTCCCGATGGTAAAGGCAACATAGCACTCAACCAGAAATCGAGGAACGATCAGATGTCCACCGCCCACCGCCAGCGTGTTATTCGAGCCGATGGCCGCGCCTTCAATATCGTGCAGCATCGCGCTCACCTGACCTACTGCTACACAGGTTGCTGCTGCGGAATTACGGAGCGTGGGTATGCTGCAGTGCCGGTCGACGTCTATACCGAGGAATGGTTGAAGCGAAAGATTCGCAATGATGTACACCTGACTAAAGGCGGCTGCCTGGGTCCGTGCGCCCTCGCAAATGTCGTCAGCCTCGTCTTCGACAGTAAAAGTATCTGGTTCCATTCGGTCAATAGCGAATGGCAGGTTCGTCAAATATTCGATTATATCGACTCCATGCTGAAGGCCGACCGCTTTATGCAGCCGCCGTCGGAGTTGAGCGAATACGTCTTCAACTATTACGACTGGGACGTTCGTCTGCCAACCGCGATGCAAGCTTCCGAAGTGCCGGTAAACGTCGCGCCCACGGGCGCGGTCATGCTGCTATCACACGCAGATACCGATCTGCTTACTCTGATCAAGGCTTCGGAACTGCTCCCAGAAGACCTGCATGTAAGCGCTTTTTCTCTCAATGCACTTCGGAACGCGGACCAGATGGAAGTCCTGATCAATGGAGAGATGCGAAAGGCAAAGGTCATCGTAGTGCGCTGCCATGGCCCGCTGAGTTGCATCCCCGGCTTCGACCGGCTCAAGGCTGCGTGTATCGAACGCGGCCAGTCCCTGGTGCTCGTGAGCGGGTGCGGAGAGAACACATCGGAGTTCTCGCAGACCATCAACGTCCCGGCCGATGTGATCGACTCGGCTGCACAATACCTGGCCCTCGGCGGCGTGAACAACTTCGCCGAGCTTTTTCGTTTTCTGTCTGACCGGCTCATGCTTAGCGGCTACGCCTACGCGCCGCCCACTCCCATGCCGGAGCATGGCATCTATCTTCCCGATACCGATGTGGTTACGTTCGACGAATGGCAGCGACAGGCGGACCCCACCAAGCCAACCGTTGCCGTTCTCTTCTACCGCGCTCACCGCATGAGCGGCAACACGGGCTTTGTCGACTCGCTGGCGCAAGCGCTGGAGAGCAAAGGAGTCAATGCACTGTGCATCTTCACCTCCAGCCTGAAGTCAAAGGAAGCGGGAAGGCCAGCCGCCTTTGGACTGATTGTCCGCAGAGCGGACGTGCTGATTACCACGCTTTCGTTTGCCCTGGGCGAGGTGAACACAGGATCGATTACCGAACCGGGCGATGCAATCCATTCCCTCGAACAATTGGGAATTCCAGTTCTCCAGGCCATTGCGTGCGGCATGCCCCGCGGGGCGTGGGAGGGCTCGCGGCGTGGCCTGAATGCGCTCGAGACCGCCGTGAACGTAGCTATACCGGAGTTTGATGGCCGAATTATTACGGTCCCAATCTCCTTCAAGGAGCGCAACACGGCAGGTGCAGACAGCCTGTACGTGCCTCACGAAGAGCGCGCGCTCCGGGTAGCGGGTCTGGCGGCACGGCTCGCCGGACTGCGTCGAAAGCGGAACCAGGATCGTCGTATCGCCTTCGTGCTCACCAACTCTGCCGCGAAGGCGTCTCAGGTTGGGGGCGCCGTTGGGCTTGACTCGCCGGCCAGCCTGCTGACGACCCTTCGTGCTATGCGGGCGCGGCGCTACGACGTCTCGGAGCTGCCGGAAACTTCGGACGATTTGATGCAGCAACTGCTTGGGCGTGGCACCTATGACGATCGTTACCCCCTCGATTCTGCACAGGCAATGCGCTTCTCCAGGCAAACCTATCGCGAGATTTTTGCCTCGTTCCCCGATCGGCCCAACCGACGGATGCAGGACTTCTGGGGCCAGCCGCAGAATCGCGGGGCCAGCGTGAAGCCATCCAAGAAGACGGACAAGAAGCTGCTGCCAACCATCGGTGGCAAGATCGTCTCGATCGACGCGGAAGAGCCGTGGGGCGATGAAGACGACTACCTGTTCGCGGCACTGGATCTGGGCAATGCGTTGATCGCCCTACAGCCTCCGCGCGGATACGGCATCGATCCCGACTCGATTTATCACACGCCTGACCTGCCCCCCACACACCACTACGCGGCCTTTTACCGGTGGCTTGGAACACCACAAGGGGAAGGCGGCTGGGGCGCAGATGCCATTGTGCACATGGGCAAGCACGGAACGCTCGAATGGCTGCCCGGCAAAGGCATCGGCCTCTCCGGCGAGTGCTACCCGGACCTGCTTCTTGGCGATACCCCGCTGGTCTATCCCTTCATCATCAACGACCCGGGCGAAGGCAGCCAGTCCAAACGGCGCGCACACGCGGTCATCGTGGACCACCTCACACCGCCGATGACCACCGCTGAAACCTACGGCGCACTTGCGGAGTTGAACCAGTTGGTGAACGAGTACTACGCGGTGGAGAAGCTCGACCCCGCCAAGCTTCCTTACCTGCAGGAGCAGATCTGGGAGCTTGTGAAACGTACCAATCTGAAAACGGATCTGGACGTAAAGACGATGCTGACCCGCGAACGTGGCGACCACACCCATGAGTGGGACGACGCGCTCACTCCGGAAGGTATTCCCACGACGCTGGCCTCGATGACCGGCAACGAGGTGGCACACCTGATCGAGGATCTCGACGGTTATCTTTGCGAGCTTGGGATGGCGCAGATTCGGGACGGCTTGCATATTCTCGGACAGATGCCGCCGCTGCCGGAGATGCTCCGCTCGCTGACGCGTCTCGCAAACGCGGCTGCGCCAAGCCTGCAGGCAAGTCTTGCGTCAGTATTTAGCTTTGACCTTCCAACGCTGCTGGCAGATCCCGGTGCCCGCCTTGAAGCTTTTCGCGCGCTGCTCAATCAGCCCTGCCACACGAACGCGGATGCACTCGAGATTCTGGACCGCGCCGCTCTCGATCTCTACACAATGCTTGAATCACTCGGCTTCCGCGTGGAGACGATCCCAGAGGTTCAGCGGGCCGTTCTTGGCCTAGACAACACCGATCTCACCGCCGATCTCACCGCCGTCCTCACTTTCGCGTGCAACAATCTGGTCCCCAATCTCGAGAAATGCGGGGACGAGATCGACCATCTTCTCGACGCGCTTGAGGGCAAGTACGTTCCCGCCGGACCGGCCGGCGCACCGACGCGCGGCATGACCCACATTCTGCCGACGGGACGAAACTTCTATGCCGTCGATCCCCGCGCACTGCCTTCACAGGCAGCCTGGCGCGTGGGCCAACAACTTGCGAGCGAGGCCATCGAGCGCTTCCGCAAGGAGGAGGACTATTATCCGGAGATGATGGGACTTAGCGTCTGGGGGACTTCGCAGATGCGCACACACGGCGATGATATTGCGGAAGCCTTCGCCTTTCTCGGTGTCGAGCCGGTGTGGAATCCGCAGTCAAGGCGACTCGAAGGCGTGGCCGTCATCCCTCTGGAGCGACTTGGCCGACCGCGCGTCGATGTCACGCTCCGCATCAGCGGCTTCTTCCGCGACGCCTTCCCTCACCTCATCGATATGTTCGATAAAGCGGTCTCACTGGTCGTCGAACTGGACGAGCCGCTCGACCGAAATTTTCCTCGCAAGCACTACCTGGCTGACCTCGAATCCCACAAAGAGCTGCCCGCACACGAAGCCGAGGCGCAGGCTCGGTACCGGATCTTCGGATCAAAACCGGGCTCCTACGGCGCGGGCATTCTGCCTCTAATCGAGACTGGGAACTGGCAGGGCGACGCAGACTTCGCCCGGGCCTTCATGTCCTGGGGAGGCTACGCCTACGGCAAGAATACGGACGGAGTCGATGCCCAGCCGGTCTTCGCGGAACGCCTCAAAGCGATCCAGGTTGCTCTGCATAACCAGGACAATCGCGAGCACGACATCTTCGACTCGGACGACTATTTCCAGTTTCATGGCGGCATGGTGGCTTCCATCCGTGCGCTCACGGGCGCACAACCCAAGGCGTATTTCGGCGATACGTCCCGCCCCGACTCTGCGCAGATACGCGACCTGCGCGAAGAAGTGCTCCGCGTTTACCGTTCGCGCGTGGTCAATCCCAAATGGATTGAGGGGATCAAGCGGCATGGCTATAAAGGTGGCCTGGAGCTCTCCGCGACTGTCGACTACATTTTCGGGTTCGACGCCACGGCGCAGATCGCCCCGGATTTTATCTACGAAGGATTAGCGGAGCACTACGCTCTCTCTCCGGACATGCGTGAGTTTCTCGGCGCGTCGAATCCCTGGGCGCTTAACGCAATCGCCGAACGCCTGCTCGAAGCTGCCCGGCGCGAGCTTTGGGAGAACCCCGCGCCCGAAACGCTCGACGCTCTTCGCAACATCCTGCTCGAGAGCGAGACTCTTCTTGAAAGTCGCGGCGAGACCCAGCCGGAGCATCGCCGCGAGGCCGTCGCGTGAAACCTCTCCTGTACCCATTCTCGGCTATCGTCGCCCAGGAGCAGATGAAGCTTGCGCTTCTGCTCGCTGGGGTGGACTGGCGCATCAGCGTGCTCCTTCGGGGGGACAAAGGCGCCGGCAAAACCACCACAGCCCGCGCTCTCGCGAGCCTTCTTCCGGTGCCCGCGGCCTTTATCAATCTGCCCATTGGAGCGACCGAAGACCGGCTGCTGGGCGGCCTTCACATGGAGCGCGCGCTGAAGGGTGAGCCGGCCCTGAAACCCGGCCTGCTCGCGGAGGCGCACGGTGGTGTGCTCTACGTGGACGAGATCAACCTGCTGCCCGCGCATCTCGGCGACTCCCTTCTGGATACGGCCTCGAGCGGAATCAACATTGTGGAACGCGAAGGCCTTAGCGCCTCTCATCCGGCTGAATTTGTCCTGCTCGGCAGCATGAACCCCGAGGAAGGCTCTCTCCGTCCGCAACTGCTCGACCGTTTTGCTCTGGCCGTGGCCATTGCGGCTCCCCTCGATCTGGCTGAGCGCCAGACGGTGGTGGAGCGCCGCATCGCCTTCGAACGAGACCCGCCTGGCTTTCACGCGGATTGGTCCCCTGCCGAGGGACATCTTCGCGATCGGATTGCAAGCGCCCGTGCTCAATTGCACATGGTTGAATGCCGCAACGAGATGCTTGCGCAGATCAGCGCGGCCGTCTGCGAATATGGCATCCGTTCCATGCGTGCCGATCTGGCAGCCGTGCGCGCCTCGATCGCTTACGCGGCCCTTCTCGGCGAGTCTTCCGTCCAGCCCCACCACGTCGAGACCATTCTGCCGCTCGTTCTTGCTCATCGTGTCCACGACCGCGGACGTGCGCAACCACCCGCCCCTCCCCCGCCTGCTCAACCTGAGTCTCAACCAGGCAAGCCAAACGAACCGGGCAATACTTGCGACGCACTGGAGCGCATCTTCACTCCGCGCCCCATGAACGCCATTACGGTTCAACCCGCCTCCGAGTCCGGCGCTCCACGAGGAGTCAGCGCCTCGGCGTTGAACGGCAGTTCCGGTCAGGTCGTCGGCGCTCGCCGAACGGAATCTCCCGTTGAGCTGGACATTCGCGCGACGCTCAACCATGCCGTGCTGGAAACGGGCCAGATCCACGCGCGTGCTGCCGACCTACACGAGCGCGTCCGCAAACCGAGATCTCACACCCGTTACCTCTTCCTGATCGATTCAAGCGGGTCCCACGCCGCGCAGCAACGCATGCGTCTGGTCAAGGGCGCAGCCTCCAGCCTGCTCACGCACACGTTCAGGAACGGCGATGAGATTGCGATCATCGTCTTCCGGGGCACCTCGGCCCAGGTTGTGCTTGAGCCCACGCGCCTCCCCGAGGATGCTCTCGCGGTGCTCGAGTACCTTCCCACCGGCGGTCGAACGCCCCTGGGCCACGCCCTCACGCTCGCACAGGAGTACATCACCCCTGCAACGTTTCTCATCCTTCTTACGGATGGCCGAGCCAACGTCGCCGTTGCGTCCGGCGATCCATGGCAGGAAGCGCTCAATCTTGCCAGCCAGATCCGTACACCCGCGCTGGTCATCGACACCGAGGACTCCAACGAGCGTTTAGGGCGTCCACGCCAGCTCGCAGAGGCACTGGGAGCCGAGTACCTCTCCCTTGCAACTCTCGAAGTAAACGACGTCGTTCTGGCAGTGCAACGCCTTCCACTCCTAAACCGAAGCCTGACTGGGCGTACCCATCATCCTCACCCGCTAGGTCCGTGAATTAGTCGAACCAGACGAAGCATTCATTCCACCGCAAGACTCAGGAAAAGGAACGATGAGAGTAGGAGAAAATTTCTGCCCGGGCATTCTGCACGCAGTTCCTGCGAAGGACGGCATGCTGATCCGAATCAGGGTTCCGGGCGGGCTCATCGACGCGCGTCAACTCAAGACGGTGGCCGCTTTATCAGCCATCTTTGCGGATGGACAGGTTGAAATAACTTCGAGGGGCAACCTACAACTGCGTGCGATCGAGGAATGTAGTCTCCCCGAAATCGTCGATGGGCTGACGTCCGTAGAGCTCCTCCCATCACGACGGCACGATCGCGTCCGAAACATCTCCACCAGCCCCCTTGCGGGTCTTGAGTCCGAAGAGTTCATCGACACTCGATCGCTCGTTCGGGAGTTGGATAAACGCCTCATCGCGGACGACGCTTTCGTAGATCTCCATCCCAAGTTCAGCTTCGGAATCTATGGGGGCAGCAGGCTGTTTAGTCACGAACAAGATGACCTCGCCTTACAGGCGATCCGTGGATCGGCGTTCCATGGCCCACCTCGTTTTCAGCTCTTCCTGGGCGGAACAGATATGTGTCATGCTGTTTCGTTTGATCATGCCGTGGACTGCCTTCTAGAAGCCGCAAGGCTGTGCATTCTCCTCGCAAAGCACGACGGACTTCCCGTTCGAGGTAAAAGGCTCGTTGCTGTGTCAGGTGTCGTGGAGAGCGTGCTAGAAGGCGTCTCGGCGTTTCTTGCACCGTCGTTGGACCCGGGCACTCGGAACGTGGTAACGCTTCCTGCTATCGGAGTTCATGTGTCGGCCCAGACCTGCCAGAGAAACATCATTCCAGTAATACCTCTCGGGCGTCTGTCGTCGAAACAGGCACAACGCATTTCGGAATCAGCCGTAGAGTGTGAGGGAGACCTTCGGCTCGCGCCCTGGCGCGGCTTTGTGCTTGGAGCCGTTCCAGTAAGCCGTCTCGCCCGCGTTGTTGCTCAACTGGATTCCGTTGGCTTGTATCTCGACGGGCGCACCGGCTTCCACGGTATCGCAGCCTGCGCGGGCGTTGTGGGCTGTGATGCTTCGCTCGCCGACGTCCGCAGCGACGCGGCAATGCTGGCGCAGCGACTCGCTGGACGGATTCATCTGCCAGGCTGGACAGTCAATCTTTCCGGATGCGAGAAGCAGTGCGCGATGCGACACGGTGCAACGGCTGAACTCGTCGGCACCTCTTCGGGCTATCTCCTGCGGATCAATGGGCAGCCTGCTTACGAACCCTTGCCGACGGAGACCGCGTTCAGCCTCATCCTTGGCGCGTACAAACACTTCGCCTCCGAGGTCGCACCTTGATGAAGTACACGAAAGATGGTGCAGCCATCTACAAGGAGTCGTTCGCAATTATTCGCAGGGAAGCCGACCTTTCGGCATTTTCAACTGATCTTAGCCGCGTCGTCGTTCGCATGATCCACGCCTGCGGCATGACCGATCTTCCGCACCTGGTTCTCGCCTCTCCTGACGCCGCTCAGATCGGGATCCAAGCCCTACTTGCGGGCGCGCCCATTCTCTGCGACGCACATATGATAGCGAACGGCATCACTCGTTCCAGGCTGCCCGTCGACAACCAGGTGGTTTGCACGTTGCGTGATGCGCGAACTGCCGCGCTGGCCGAAAAGCTGCAGACCACACGAAGCGCCGCCGCGATCGAGCTATGGCGCGACCAACTGGCTGGCTCGGTCGTAGTTGTTGGCAATGCCCCGACAGCCCTCTTTCATCTGCTCGAAATGCTCGAAGAGGGAGCGCCGCATCCAGCTCTCATTTTGGGTATGCCGGTAGGCTTTGTCGGCGCAGCCGAGTCCAAGCAGGCGCTTGTGGAGAGCCAGCTTGCAATTCCGTACATCACGGTCCAGGGGCGCAGAGGCGGAAGCGCGATCGCCGCAGCGGCCGTCAACGCCCTCGCAAGCGAGATCGAATGAGTGAGAGCATGCCGACAGGTCGTCTTTATGGCATTGGGCTCGGGCCCGGCGATCCTGAGCTCGTGACGCTTAAAGCTCTGCGAGCCATTCGGCAGGCGCACGTAATCGCCTACCCTACAGCAAGGCACGGCAAAAGCAACGCGCGCCATATCGTCTGTGCCGAGCTTGTGCATGGGCAGATCGAAATCCCCATGATCTATCCGGTCACAACGGAAGAATCCGACCATCCCGGCGGTTACGAGGCCTCCCTCTTTCAGTTCTACGACGAAATGGCGGAGCGGCTGGCTGCTCATCTCGACGCGGGTCGCGACGTGGCGATTCTCTGTGAAGGCGACCCTTTTTTCTATGGCTCGTACATGTATCTTCACGACCGGTTGGCGCATCGCTTCCCCACGCAGGTCATCCCCGGCGTTCCCTCCATCATGGGTGCGTCTGCACAGCTTGCGACACCGCTTGTACGACGGGATTCAGAGCTCACTATTCTCCCCGGAACGCTCTCCGAAGAGATCCTTACTGCGAGGCTCAGTGCGCCAGGCGCGTTTGCGATTATGAAACTCGGACGCAACTTCGCAAAGGTGAAAACCGCCTTGCATCGAGCCGGGGTGGCCAGCAAGGCACTTTTCATCGAACGAGCCACCATGGTGGCGGAACGCATCGTGCCGCTCGCTGAAGTAAACCCTTTGAACGTCCCCTACTTCTCGCTGATTCTTGTTCCGGATACGACCCAGGCGCAACGCGACGACACCGCGAAGAGTGATGGCTGGATCTCCGTGGTTGGCCTTGGCCCTGGTGCCCAGCACTGGATCACGCCGGAAGCGCAGCAGGCGCTTGCCGAAGCTTCGGATCTCATCGGCTACCATACGTACCTGAATCGTGTCCCCATCCGCTCCGGCCAGCGACGCTACGGGTCTGACAACAAGGTGGAGGCAGACCGCGCTCGGCACGCCCTCTCACTGGCTGAAGCGGGACATCGCGTATGCGTAGTGTCCTCCGGCGATCCGGGCATCTTTGCCATGGCATCCGCCGTTTTGGAGTGTGTGGAACAAGGCCCGGAGAGTTGGCGCTCGCTGGACATCCGCATCATCCCCGGTCTATCCGCTATGCAAGCCGCCGCCTCCCGGGTCGGCGCTCCGCTAGGGCATGACTTCTGCGTCATCTCGCTGTCCGACCGGCTGAAGCCATGGGAGGTCATCGTCCGACGGCTGGAGGCAGTTGCCTCTGCCGACTTTGCACTCGCTATCTACAACCCCATCTCCTCGGAGAGGCTGTGGCAACTGGCCGAAGCGAAGAAGATCATCGCTGGCCACCGGGCTCCGGCAACCCCGGTCGTCCTCGCTCGCAGCGTCGGAAGACCGGACGAAAAGATTGTATTCACCGATCTCGAGCACTTTGATGCGGGCATGGCCGACATGCAGACCATCGTGCTCATCGGCTCATCCACAACCCGTACATTTCCTTTATCGAAGAGTCGCCAACTCATCTACACTCCCCGGAGCTATACCTTTTGAAGGTCTCTGCACCTATCGCTCCGTGGTTGTCCATTGTCGGCATTGGCGAGGATGGCTGGGACGGACTCAATGCAGAAGCCAGGCGGCTTGTCGCGGGAGCGCAGCTACTCTACGGCGGCATGCGCCATCTCGCTCATATTCCCCCCACGGCGACAGACGCATCAAGGGTTCCGTGGCCTTCGCCCATGGCACCCGCGACCCATGAGATTCTCACCGAGCATCGCGGACGCAGGCGCATCACGGTCCTGGGCAGCGGCGACCCGATGCTCTATGGCATCGGTGTGACCCTCACATGCCAACTGCCTGCAAAGGAGTTCCGCATCGTTCCCCAGCTCTCCGCCTTCTCGCTTGCGTGTGCACGGCTTGGCTGGCCGCTGGCAGAAACCACTCTCCTCTCGCTTGTCGCTCGGCCAATCGAGCAATTAATTCGTCATCTTGCTCCGGGACAGCGACTCGTCCTCTACTCCGAGGACGGCGCGACGCCGGCCAGAGTGGCGCATCTGCTTGCACAGCCCGGCTATGGAGCAAGCACGATGCATGTTTTGGAACGGATCGGCGGCCCCTTTGAGCAACACCGTTGCATGCTCGCCTCTGGATGGTCCATCGAGCGCTGCGACAGCTTGAACCTGATCGCGCTGGAGTGCGTTGCCGATGCGGATGCGCATCCGTTATCGCTTGCCCCGGGCCTTCCAGACGATGCCTTCGAGACCAATGGACAACTGACCAAACGGGAAGTCCGCGCCGCAACGCTTGCTCGCCTCGCGCCGCTTCCTGGCCAGACGCTCTGGGACGTCGGCGCCGGCACGGGAACTATAGGCATCGAATGGATGCGCGTTCACCCTTCCTGCGTGTGCGTTGCCTTCGAGTCGCGAGAAGACAGGGCAGCTCGAATCCGCCGGAATGCAGCACGTCTCGGGGTACCCGCTTTGAGCGTAGTGGAAGGCATGGCACCTGGCGCGTTCGATGGGCTGCAATCTCCGCACGCAATCTTCATCGGCGGCGGTGTAGGAACGGAGGGGCTGTTCGAGGCTTGCTGGAGGTGGCTCCTGCCGGGCGGTCGCCTGGTAGTCAACGCGGTCACCATCGCGAGCGAGGCGTGTGTCGCCTCCTGGCATAAACTATACGGAGGCGAGCTGGTCCGGATTCAGGTGGCTCACGCTGAGCGAATCGGCGGCACCTACGCGTGGCGGCAGAGGATGCCAGTCACTCAGTGGGTGGCGATCAAGTCATGATTCAGCATCTCTCGATCGGCATGGGCTGCTCCTCTCGCGCCGTCTCCGACGATGTCGTCACTCTTGTCCTTGCGTGCGTCGGAGAGGTCGTGCCCGACACCATTCTCGCGACTATTGAAAGCCGCTCTTGTATGGGCGAAACGGTTGCGGCGGCCCTAGGTCTGCGCCTGATGCTGTTTCCAGCGAGCGCACTTGCGCGGGTTGCCGGCATCGCCACAGAGTCTGAAATCGCTCTCCGCTGCTCGGGCACGCGCAGCGTGGCGGAAGCAGCAGCACTGATCGCGCTCGGTCCTGAGGCGCGACTCAGCCTGACTCGCCGGATCGGACGACTGTGCACGTGTGCCGTGGCGGTGCTGCCATGACGGTACACTTTATCGGAGCGGGCCCTGGGGCTGCCGATCTACTCACCTTGCGCGGCCGCGACTATATCGCCAGATCACCCGTTTGCCTTTACGCCGGATCGCTCGTACCCAAAGAACTCCTTGAGCATGCACCGCCCGGCGCGCACATGGTCGACACCGCCGATCTGAATCTCGACGAGATTATTGCGGAGATCGCTGCGGCGCACGCCCGAAATCTAGACGTGGCCCGGATTCACTCCGGCGATCTCTCCATCTGGAGCACAATGGCGGAGCAGATTCGCCGCCTCAAGGAGCTTGGAATCCCATTTGACGTGACGCCCGGTGTGCCCTCCTTCGCCGCCGCGGCAGCCGCCCTCAGTCAGGAGCTCACACTCCCGCACGTGGCTCAGACACTTATCCTGACGCGAACCTCGACCAGGTCCACGCCGATGCCCCCCGGAGAAAATCTGGCAACGCTCGGCAGGTCGGGCGCAACGATGGCGATCCATCTTTCCATTCAGAATCTGACCCATGTGGTCGCCGAACTGTTGCCCTCGCATGGAGCGGATTGCCCAGTCGTCGTAGTCTTCCGTGCAAGCTGGCCCGATCAACAAATCCTGCGAGGCACGCTCTCAACGATCAAGGAGATCGTCGACGTTTCCGGTGTGGATTGCAATGCCTTGATCCTGGTGGGCAGATCCCTCGCGGAGGCCGTTTTCGGCGAGAGTTTTCTCTACTCAACCACCCGCGATCGCGCGCCCGACACAAGGGGTTGAGTTATGACTAAACTCTGCCCAATCGGTACGAAAGGTTATCGGAAGATCATCGCAATCGAGCCGGCCTCTGGGTCTGTTCCGCTCCGGGTCCTTCTCCTTGGGGGCACCTCCGAAGCCTCCGAGATCGCGAGACGGCTCGCAGACGATGACGGTTTACGAGTTCTATCGTCTCTTGCAGGCCGCGTAAACCAGCCAAGGATCCCAGCCGGCCCGGTGCGAATCGGAGGTTTTGGTGGAGTGGATGGCCTTACCGCCTTTCTCAAAGAGGGAAAGATCCGTGCTGTCATCGACGCTACCCACCCTTTCGCCTCCCGGATCAGCGCCAACGCGGAGACAGCCTGCAAGCAGCTTGGAGTACCTCTGATCGCCTTTGCCCGCGCACCCTGGGCCAAGCATGAGGCGGACCACTGGCATGCTGTTCCCGACACCGAACGCGCCGCTGCCTACATCGCCAAGACAGCCAGTCGCGTTTTCCTCGCCATAGGCCGGCAGCAGCTCGATGCCTTTGCGTCGTGCAATAACGCGTGGTTCCTGATCCGCGCGATCGATCCCCCGGATGTTTCCCTGCCTGCAAACACGAAGCTGCTGCTTGAACGCGGCCCCTTCCTACTCGAAGACGAGCTGGGGCTTCTCCGCGACCACGCCATTGATTGCGTCGTCTCGAAGAACAGCGGAGGGCCCGCGACCTACGCGAAGATCGAGGCAGCCCGCCTGCTTCGGATTCCGGTCGTGATGGTCGATCGCCCCCCCCGAAAGCATACTGTGGCCACGGTCGATTCTATCAATGGGGTTCTGTCGAATCTCAGCCGACTGCAGTTCCAACTGGGAGCAATTCAGGAGCCTTGTGCACCATGAGGATGCTCTACATCATCGGCATCGGAGCCGGAAACCCGGATTACCTCACGATGCAGGCGATCAAGGCCTTGAACCTGGTCGATGTCTTCTTCTTCATGAATAAGGGCGAGGCGAAAGAGGGTCTTGTCGATCTCAGAAAGGCGATCTGCGAGCAGTACATCCCCCAGCATCCGTATCGCGTTGTCGAAGCCGAAGATCCAGTACGCGACCCAACCATCGCAGACTATACCGCTCGCGTTATGGGTTGGCATCAGCAACGGGTTTTGATCTATGAGGACCTGATCGAGCGAGAGTTAGCGGAAGATGGATGCGGCGCTTTCCTCGTGTGGGGCGATCCTTGCCTTTACGACAGCACGCTGAGGATCATCGACCAGATAACCGCACGCGCAAAGGTCGCTTTTGACTACGAAGTAGTTCCTGGTATCACAAGCTTCCAGGCGTTAGCCGCACGCCATCGGATTCCTCTGAATGGAATCGGAGAATCCGTCCTGATCACGACCGGAAGACAACTCTCAATAGGTCTCCCGGAGGGCGTTAGCAAAATTGTCGTGATGCTGGATGGCCAGTGCGCCTTCAAAAATATCCCGCAGGAAAATCTGGATATCTTCTGGGGCGCTTACCTCGGCATGGACAACGAGATCCTGTTATCCGGCACGCTGAGCGAATTATCAGACACGATAGAAGCCACCCGAAACAAAAAGCGAAGCGTAAGTGGCTGGATTATGGATACCTATCTGCTTAGCGTAAGGAAGCGGAACGAGTGACGCCCGTGTTTACGATAGTGAATTGCTTCGCTGTTGACCTGCCCCACGAGCGCGACTATTCTTTAGGCATCTGGTGTTTGGGAAGACGGTGAAAGTCCGTCACTACCGCGTAACTGTAAGCGCCGAGAACAAGGCATTTTGTAACGCCACTGGGAGCATTTTCCTGGGAAGGCAGCCTGAATTCGATGAAGCGCAAGTCAGGAGACCGGCCAGATAAGTATGGGCTTCATTCAACTTCGCAGGGAGAGTTGAAGAGCAGACCGCGGTTCTTCAATCAACCCCGGCGTAGCTGCCTACCGTTTTATCCTCCCGTTCCGCACCGTGCATGGTTGCACGCAGGTGGCCCACATTCTTGTGTGGCAGGAGCTTTGGATGTCGCATCCGCAAACGCGGCAAGGTAGAAGCGAAGACCGTGGCGTCACTTTGGTGCTCGGGGGAGTTCGCAGCGGCAAAAGCCGCTACGCGCAGCAACTTGGAGAGAGAGCGCATCGCGTCGTCTTCATCGCGACTGCCGAAGTTCGCGCCGACCGTGAGATGCAGACCAAGATCGAACGCCACCGGTCCGACCGCCCAGACCACTGGACAACAGTAGAGGAACCGATCGAACTCGGGCGGGCGATTCGTTCGGCCCCGCTCGATACTGAAGTCATCCTGATCGATTGCCTCACGCTTTTCGCCGCCAACCTTCTGGAGCGATTCGGAGAGCAGAGTACGGCGGACCATGCTGAAGTGAAGGCGCTCTGCAAATCTCTCTCCTCGGCTCAGTGCCCAATTGTCCTTGTTTCAAATGAAGTTGGCAGCGGCGTCGTTCCGGCCTACACTCTCGGCCGGCGATTTCGCGACCTAACCGGAGAGATCAATCAACGCATTGCAGCACAGGCGGACAATGTGTTCCTGATGATTGCCGGCCTGCCGCTGATTCTGAAGGGAGCGCGGCCGCAATGACCGAGCAAAACCTTGCTTCGAATTCCCAGTCATTGAAGCCCGGGTTCCTGATCGCTGGGGCCGCCAGCGGCGTGGGCAAGACCACGGTCACTCTGGCGCTGAGCGCTGCGGCACTTGGGCGTGGACTGATCGTTCAACCCTTCAAGGGCGGCCCCGACTACCTGGACGCTGGTCATCAAACGCGCATCGCAGGCCGCGCATCGCGTAATCTCGACACCTGGATGCTGAGCCAGGATAGCAATCGCGATATTGTTCGACGAGCAGCACGTGGCGCTGACGTGCTCATCGTCGAGGGGATGATGGGGCTCTTCGATGGCAAGGACAGCGCCAGCGGGACGGGCAGCAGCGCTGAAATTGCCGGTCTCCTGCAACTCCCCATTGTGCTAGTTGTCGACGCTGCAAAGAGCGCGCGCAGCATCGCTGCAGTCGTTCTTGGCTTCGAGACGTTCGACCCCGCCGTTCCGATTGCGGGAGTAATCCTGAACCGAGTGGCGAGCGAGCGTCACTTTCGTATGCTTGAGTCCGCCATTCTCTCCCGGTGCAGGACGCCGATCCTCGGATGGCTGCCACGGGAAGCCTCGATCGCCATCCCGGAGCGTCACCTGGGTTTGCAAACGCCAGAAGAACAGCCGGCGTCTGGACTGGACGCACAGCTCACGACCCTGGCAATCCTGGCGGAGCGCCATCTCGACTTGAATCGCATCTTTGCGCTGCGGTGTGGCCTTGATCTAGAGAAGTCGCCGGCACCGGCTCTCCAGAGCGGACCTCGAATGCGGATCGGCGTAGCGCGGGACGCGGCGTTCAGTTTTTACTACGAAGACAATCTCGACCTCTTACGCGAACTTGGAGCGGAGATGGTCAGCTTCAGCCCCTTGATGGATCGCTCTCCGCCACCATTGCTCGATGCGATCTACCTGGGAGGCGGCTACCCCGAGTCGCATGCGCAACAGCTGAGCGGCAACACCTCGATGCTCCACGCCATACGCGATTTCGCAGCCTCAGGACGTCCTGTGTACGCGGAGTGCGGCGGGATGATGTATCTCACTCGCTCACTCACTGACAAGGAGGGGAACGAACACGACATGGCTGGCGTCCTCTCGTTTGCGGTCGAGATGACGAGCAAGCTGGTGCGCTTTGGCTATGTCACCGTAGAGTTTGCGGAAGATTGCCTGCTCGGGCCAGCTGGTACAGCGATCCGCGGACACAGTTTTCATCACTCCCGGATCCTGGGAATTCCTGAGACGCCGGGATGCTACGTCGTCAAGTACTCGCTATCCGGCCAGCGAGAAAGCGAAGGTTTTGTCAAAGTGGGCACAAACGTTCTGGCAAGTTACATTCACCTTCACTTCCGCGCCAACCCCGTGGTAGCGCAGAATCTTCTTGCAGCTGCACTCGCTGCTTCTTCGCGGTCTCAGGTGATGCCATGAGGCGACTCATCTTTCTTTTTTGCGTACTCGCTTGCAGCTTTGTGTCGTGCTCCGCAACCCGGACCGTGGTCGATGATACCGGACATAACGTCATCGTTCCAGATCATCCGCATCGGATCATCTGCCTGGTTCCCAGCATCACGGACAGCGTCTTCTCGCTTGGCGCGGGCGACGACGTGGTTGCCGTCAGTAACTACGTACAGTTCCCCGTGGCAGCCCAGAAGAAGCCGAGCGTTGGCTCCATCATGACACCTTCGCTGGAGATGATCGTCTCGCTTCATCCAGATCTGATTCTCGGCACACCGAAGGCAAACTCGCAGGCAACGGTTGATCAACTGGGGCAGCTGGGCATCCCGGTTTTCCTTGTAGACCCACATGGCCTCACAGGCATTCTGCATAGCATTGCCTTGCTTGGCCGTGCGCTTAACAGGGATTCGCAGGCCGCTGTGTTGACAACGAAGCTGCAGAGGCGCATCAACGCCGTTCGCGACTACGCACGCGACAAGCCCGCGATCAGTGTGTTCATGCCGGTCTGGTATGACCCTGTCATCACGATTGGGAAGGGCGCATTCATCACCGAAATTATCCAAGCAGCCGGAGGGAACAGCATCACCGATGATCTCTCACAAGAGTGGCCGCACATGAGCATGGAGGCCGTGATCGCGCGAGCACCTGAAGCACTGCTGCTCGTTGCGGGGGCAAGACAACCTTCGACACCCTGAAGGACAGGCCGGGCTGGAATGAACTGCCCGCGGTCAAAGCGAAGCGTGCTTTTTATATCGACCGCCGCGTCGATTTCTCCAGCCCCGTAGCAATCGATGCGCTGGAAGACCTGGCAAGGCAATTTCATCCTTAAGACGGCAGAGTGGTGATTTCACTCCGTCTATTTTCGTAATCGTGGAAGGAACGTTGTGGAAGCTGCAGTAAGGAGAATCGGTGTCTCACCCCTGGCTTCCGTCCCGCAAGAGGGGAGGACGAGCGAATCCGCGCATCCACGTATGCCACCCCCGCTGCAAACGAAGCGCCGAATCTACGCCGCAGGGCTTATCAGCACCCTCTTGTTACTTTCAATCGTCCTGCTGATCTCGATCCTCGTCTGCAGCTCATTCGGCGCTGTCCGCGTTCCTGTCTCCGCGATGGTCCAGGCACTTTTGGGACGCCACGCACTGACCCAAACCCAGCACATCATTCTTTTCACCATCCGCTTGCCCCGCGTACTAGCCTCCGCAGTCGTTGGTGCGGCGCTTTCGATCTCCGGTCTCATGTTTCAAGGGCTTTTCCGCAATCCCATGGCCGATCCCTACATCATTGGATCTTCCGGGGGAGCCGTTGTCGGTGGCTGCATCGGCATCTTCTTTCTCTCCCAATATTCGCTCTGGGGATTCAACGCGACTGCCTTGCTGGCTTTTCTCGGCTCTGCGATCACGATGGCAGTCGTCTACTCGCTTGCGCGCACGCACGGGCGCACGAATGTAGTTACACTGCTGCTAGCCGGCTTCGCTCTCAGCACGATGCTGAGTAACTCCACTTACCTCTTTGAAGCCTTCGATCCCAGCTCCGCGACCGGCACGCGTGTGCTCTCTGCTTGGCTACACGGAGTGATCGGTGTGCCGCGCTGGCCTCAACTCTGCATCATGTTGCTGCTGTTCTGCGTTGGAATGGCGGCAGCGTATCCCTTGATGCGCCGGCTCAATATTCTCTCGCTCGGTGACGATTACGCTCATCAGCTTGGCATTCGTGTAGAACCGACTCGAATCGCAATCATCGTCGTAGGCTCCCTGCTGACGGCGGCTGCTGTGTCGCTCGGTGGCCTTATCGGTTTCCCCGGCCTCATCGTTCCACATATTGGCCGTCTCCGTCTTGGTCCGGACCACATTCGTCTCCTTCCCGTGACTGCTCTCGCGGGCGCTATCTTTCTTGTCATCACAGATACCCTCGCGCGCAGTCTTTTTGCTCCTGTGGAACTTCCGGTCGGCGTCTTGATGGTTTTTTTAGGAGGACCGTTCTTCCTCTATCTGCTCCGCAAAAACAAGCGGAGTATGCCCTTTGACCCCTTTTCTCGAACTTCGCAAGGTTGGTTTTCAGTTTGGCTCGAAGGCCGTGTTAGATCGGCTCAGCCTTACGCTGGAAGCAGGAACCTGCACCGCATTAATTGGCCCCAACGGGGTTGGAAAACCACACTGCTGCGAATTATCTCAGGTGCTTTAACCGCAACCAGGGGAGAGGTCCTGCTCAACGGTCAGCTAATGCATTCACTTTCGGCGAAAGAAAGAGCGCAGCGTGTCGCGATGGTCCCACAGCAGCTAGATGTACCCTTCGACTTCGCCGTACAGCAGATAGTCGAGCAGGGCCGGACCCCTTACCTTGGGATGCTGCGAGGTCTCCTGCGCGAGGATCGGGCCGCTGTCGACCGCGCCCTCGATTTAATCGACGCGACTTCCCTGCGTCACCGCATCTTCAACGAACTCAGCGGCGGCGAGCGACAGCGCGTCAAAATTGCGCTCGGCCTCGCCCAGGAACCAACGCTCCTTCTCCTGGACGAACCTACCCAGAATCTCGACATCGGCCGCCAAGTCGAGTTGATCGATCTGCTTGGACAGCTACGGACTGAGGGCATCACATTGCTTGCATCCATCCATGATCTGCATCTCGTTCCGAGTAACTTCTCGTCCGTCCTCCTGCTTGCACCGGACAAATCGCTTAGCATCGGCACCTGCGCCGAGGTCCTTACACCACAACTGCTCGCACATGCTTTTCAATGCGCTCCAGGCCGCCACCCGCTGCTGATGGGGGCAAAATGAACATCCCTCTCGCGGATGTGTTTCTGCAAACCTGCGCGCAGATTCGTCCACCCAGCGCAGACGCCTACGCCTCCGCGCGCCTGCGCCTCGATACGCTCGCTAAACCGCTGGGCAGCCTTGGGCGTCTCGAAGACATCGCCGCCCAATGGGCTTCCATCCGCGGCACGGCTGCGCTAGTGCCTGTGCGCAAGGCCGTCTACGTCTTCGCTGCAGACCACGGCATTACCGCCGAAAAGGTCAGCGCCTATCCGCGCGAGGTCACCCATCAGATGGTCCTCAATTTTCTCGCGGGCGGCGCCGCGATCAACGTTCTCGCACATCATCACCACGCCGATCTGCACGTCGTCGATGCCGGCGTGGATGCGGACCTGAGCGAACTCCGCGGGCTCATTCACCGCAAAGTGGCGCGCAGCACGCGCAACATGCTGCACGAACCGGCCATGACCGAAAGCGAGCTTTTCAGCGCGTTGGCTGTCGGTATCGAGCTCGCCAACCGAGCGGCCGCTCTGGGCTACAGTCTTCTCGCAGTCGGCGAGATGGGAATCGGCAACACCACATCCGCAACCGCCATCACCTGCGCCATTACTGGCGCGTCCGTCCAACAGGCGACGGGTCGAGGCACAGGTCTCGACCACGCCGCGCACACGCATAAAGTCGAAGTCATTAAAGCGATACTCAGCCGCCATTTTCCGCACTTGCCCGATGCGGATTCTCTCCAGGTTCTCCGCAGGGTCGGTGGTTTAGAGATAGCAGCGATGACGGGCATGATGCTCGGAGCTGCCAGCCACCGCACTGCTATTCTATGTGACGGTTTTATCTCGACCGCGGCCGCAGCCCTTGCGATCTCAATAGCGCCTGACGTTCGCGGCTATCTGATCGCGGGGCATCAATCTGCCGAGCCGGGGCATCGCCTTCTCCTCGAGCGCTTCGAGCTGTCGGCGCTGCTAGCGCTTGACATGCGCCTTGGTGAAGGTACCGGAGCCGTGCTCGCCATGAGCATCGTAGAGTCCGCGATTGCTCTCTACACCGGCATGGCAACCTTCGCTTCCGCTGAGGTCAGCGAGGTTTCGGAATGAACTCCGCAAGCGGTCTTGGACGCACCGCGTACGACTTTCTTTCAGCCGTCCAGTTCCTCACCCGTGTGCCCGTTCCCTCAATTTCCTATCAGCCGGACTCACTTGCTCGAGCCATAAAGTACTTTCCCTTGGTGGGCGCTCTGCTTGGAGCGGCCGCCGCTCTCCTCCATCGAGCTCTTGTTCCCCACCTCGGCCGGCTTCCGACAGCTCTGGTGATAGTCATTTTTCTAGTCTGGAGTACGGGATGTCTCCATGAAGATGGTCTTGCGGACACGTCCGACGGCCTGGGCGGTGGCCGCAACCGCGAGCAAATCCTGCTCATCTTCCGCGATAGCCGCATCGGGAGCTATGGGGCCACCGCGCTTTCCCTGAGCCTCCTTGCACGCGTTATCCTGATCGCATCCATTCCACTCGGCCAGGTTGCGCAATACCTCATCGCGGCCCACATCCTCTGCCGCTGGACGACCCTTCCACTCAGCTATTTATGTGCTCCAGCCCGCGAAACAGGGGGCCAGGGAGCTCGCGTTGCCCAACTCACTACACGGAACTCGCTCATACTAGGGACGGCCTTCTCCTTCCTACCAATTGGCCTTCTTCTCCGCTGGCGGATTTTCGCGCCTTTTCTCGTCGCCACCGCAGTCGCACTACTCAGCGCTCGCTTCTACAAGCGCAAGATCGGCGGTGTTACGGGAGACTGCTTCGGTGCTACCAATCAGCTCACCGAGATCGCAGTATATCTCTGCGGAGCGTGGATCGTATGAACTCCAGTCGGCTGCTGCTCATCCGCCACGCGGAAACAGATCTTGCGGGCTCCTTTTGCGGCAGCTCCAACCCGGCGGTTAATGCCGCTGGCAAGCGGCAGCTCACGGCACTTATCGAGTCTCTGCGCATTATGCCGGGTAAGCCCTTGAGTATCGTCTATACCAGCAGTCTCGAGCGCACGTTGACCACGGCGCAGCAAGTCGCGGATTACTTTTCTGCGCGACTCTGCATCGTGCCCGACCTACGTGAGATCCACTTTGGGGAATGGGAGGCGCTCACCTGGCAGCAGATCGAGCAGCGTGACCCCATCTACGCTCGGCAATGGCTCAACGAATATCCCATTCGCCCCGCGCCCGGCGGCGAGCCGGTGGACCGTTTCGAGACGCGGGTACTCAGCGTCTTCGACACCCTTGCGTCACGTAACGAGCGCGCTGCAATTGTCACCCATGCAGGCGTCCTTCGCGTAATTCTCACCCGTCGTTTCATGATGAACGACGAAGAAGCATGGCACGAGACCAGCGCCTACTGCAGCGTATTCCGTTATCCACTCCAAGAGGTCGTCGATGACAACGGATAGCCTCTTGACTCACGTCTCCGTTCGCGAGCTCATCGGCTGGGACCTCGACGAAAATGCCTTCCGTTCGGCGTCTGCTATACAAGTCGGAAGATTCGAATCTGCCCGTGCCATCCTAGCCGGCCGTCCCTGTTTCCAAACAATCGACCCGCTTGCATCGGAGACGCCTGTTTCTGTGGCCGCTCTGCTCAAAGACCACCTTCTTCGGGAGGACCTCCACCGCGAAATGGAGGGGCTAGAGTGGTCCTTAGGTGTTGTAAATCTTCGTCATCTACTGGCCTTTCAGAGGCGACTCATCTTCGACCCGGAGTACCCGCAGCCAGCCACACCGGCCTCTGACGCGTGGCCCGCTCTCACCGCGCTCGCTTTCGGACCACCTGTTTCGGCTGCCTTCACTACGCTCTCGAGCACTTCCGCGAAACTGGTTTTCCAATCCGCGAATCCAAATATGCAACTCAGGCCTGCAGCAACAGGGGCCCCCGGGCCGTTTGAGTTCTATGGCGGAAGCCCTTTCTTCGAAGTAGCTGAGTACCTTGGCCGCTGGTTCCTTCGCGATGGATACCACAGGGCGGAGTACCTGCTCCGCAGCGGAATCGCCCAGGTACCAGCTGTGGTCATTCGTGCCCGAACGCTCGCAGAGCTGGGTCCAACTGATCCCTGGTTCTTCTCCGAACAGGTTCTCTTCAGTCCGCATCCACCTTACGTCTCAGACTTTCTGGACGAGCAACTCACCCAGCAATACACTCGCCCGCGCATGCTCAAAACTCTTCATGTCACCATAGAAGAGAGTTTTGGGCCAGCCGCATCGATCCCTTTTACAGGAGAACAAACATGAGCATCGCAACCACACGCGGCGACGGAGGACAGACTGGCCTGGCTGGCGGTATCCGTGTCTCCAAGGCTGATCTTCGCGTCGAAACCTACGGTTCTGTCGACGAACTAAATACCGTACTCGGCTTTGCTCGCAGCATTTGCACGAACAAGGAGATTGCAGGCTGGACCGAACAGATTCAGCGCACCCTCTTTCGGCTGGGGTCCGCACTTGCCACCCCTCCCGAAAGCAAGAAGCAGCCGCCGATTATCAGCGCTGAAGATGTCGTTATGCTAACCGACCTCGTTCACAAGATCGAAGCCACAGAGGGCATCCTGGGAGATTGGTCCTTACCCGGCGCGTACACCGAGTCTGCTGCATATGAAGTTGCCCGTACAGTCTGCCGTCGGGCCGAGCGCAACACCGTTCGTTTCGTTGAGAATGGAGGCGTCGTCAAGCCAGAGATCCTGGCATACCTCAACCGTCTTTCTGATGTCGTCTGGCTATTTGGCCGGCTCATCGAAGTCAACGCCGGCATAGACGCTCGTCTCCGTCCAGACGACAAGGCAGGTCCAAAGTGGTCCCGCGCCTGGTGATACCTCTGCCCACCGACGCTCTGGCGAAGGCAAAGCCGTTCGACTCTTTAGAACGTGAAGCGGTCTATCGTGCCATCGGATCTCGGCGCGACGTTCGCCGCGGCTTTCTGCCGGAACCTCTGCCGGAGGATCTGCTGGCGCGCATTCTGGCCGCCGCTCACAGCGCGCCCTCCGTCGGTCTTATGCAGCCGTGGCGATTCATCGTGGTGCGTTCGCGCGAGGTTCGCACTGAGATCCACGCAGCATTCCAGGACGCAAATCGACAGGCCACTGAGATCTACCAGCAGGATAGGCGAGAGCAGTACGCCTCCCTGAAGCTTGAGGGCATTCTCGAAGCGCCGCTGAACCTCTGCGTCGTCTGCGACCCGCAAAGTGAACAGGGGCATGGCCTTGGACGGCAATCCATGCCGGAGACGGCGATTTACTCCAGCGTCTGCGCCGTGCAGAACCTCTGGCTCGCCGCGCGCGTTGAAGGGATCGGCGTCGGCTGGGTCAGCATTCTTTCCCCGCCCGATCTACGCCGTATCCTCAGGATCCCCCCAAAGATCGTCCCTATCGCCTATCTCTGTCTCGGCTTCGTCGACAACTTCGGAGATCGTCCGGAATTAGAGCGGGTTGGATGGGAGCGGCGAGCACGCCTCGAGAAAGTGGTCTTCCATGACCACTATGGGGAAGGTGCCAAGCCATGAGAGCAAAAGCAATCATGGTTCTCGGCACCAGCTCGCATGTCGGCAAGTCGCTGATTGTCGCTGCGCTCTGTCGTATCTTCGCGCAGCATGGCGTGCGCGTGGCTCCGTTCAAATCGCAGAATATGTCACTCAACTCCGCGGCTACCCCCGAGGGACACGAGATCGGGAGAGCGCAAGCTCTTCAGGCTGCAGCTGCTGGCGTTGCTGCGTCGGTACACATGAATCCCATCCTGCTGAAACCCGCCGGGGACATGACTTCACAGATCATCGTCCTTGGAAAAATCTGGGGAACCCTTTCTGCGAAGGACTACCACCTGCGACGAGTCGAAGAATTGCTCCCGGTAGTCCGGGCCAGCTATGAAGCCCTTGCTTCTGAGTACGAGCTCATCATTCTTGAAGGTGCAGGCTCTCCTGCCGAGATCAACCTGAAGCAGCACGATATCGTGAATATGCGCATGGCCGAACTCTCCGACGCACATTGTCTGCTTGTCGGCGACATAGACCGGGGAGGCGTCTTCGCATCGCTCCTGGGGACTGTCGAGTTGCTCGATCTGCCCGAGCAGGATCGCGTCTATGGCTTCGCGATCAACAAATTTCGCGGCGATCTCAAGCTTCTCCAACCCGGTATCGAGATGATGCAGAAGCGGCTGGGAAAGCCATGTCTTGGGACTATTCCCTACCTGCATTCGCTCTCACTGGAGGAAGAAGACGGCCTCGGTCTTCCCGCCGTGGACAACACACCCTGGCAACGGGACAACGCCCCCAGCAGACCGCTGCGCATCGCTGTTGTTGCGCTTCCTTCATTCTCAAATTTCACCGACTTCGATGCCCTTCGGGCCGAACCTTCGGTCTCACTTCGTTTCTGCCGTAGCGCCGACCTGCTTCGCGAGGTCGACCTCATCGTTCTCCCAGGCAGCAAACAGACCGTGGAAGACCTGCTCTGGCTGCGCGCCCAGGGTATCGACTGGGCCATCCTGGAACATGCTCATCGGAGCCTCGTTGTCGGCGTTTGCGGAGGCATGCAGATGCTTGGCGACCAGATCACCGATCCGCTCGGAATGGAACACATCGGGGTCATTTCTGGTCTTCATCTCCTTCCGATCCGCACCACCATGCTGGCCCACAAGGTCACCAGCCTCGTCCACGGAACCTTAACCGGCTCAACCCTTTTTGGTCAGCCGTTGCGGTCGAGTGACGTTTCAGGCTACGAGATTCACATCGGCCAAACCACCTACCTCGACGGCGCCCAACCCTTCGCCCAGATCGGACGCTCTGCAACGCCCGCCACGCAGCTTGCAGATGGCTGTATTGCGGCAGACGGCAGGGTCTTCGGGACCTATGTCCACGGCATCTTCGATGGGGACAGCTTCCGCCACGCCTTCCTAGCCGCCGCACGCGCATTCCATACGTTGTCCCCTGTGACCAGCTACGAGCCTTGGAAAGCAGCACAGGAAGCATCTCTCCAACGCCTTGCCTCCGCGGTGGAACGCGCCCTGGACATGAACCGCATCTTTGCCTGGGTGGGCCATACTTATCAGCCAGAGAAATCCAACCTGCCAGAAAAATCCATTTCGGCCGTCCACTCTGGAGCATCCAGGTGAAAAGGAGTCACCTTCTACCGGCAGCCTACCTACTCGACCATCTCGCGGACGATCCTGAATGGTTTCCGCATCCCGTTCGCATCATCGGTCGCGCCATCACCCTGGGGGAGCGCATCTTGCGCCTTCCAGACGATAACCCATCGCGCGAGTTCGTCACGGGATTGACCCTCACCGTAGGCATAGTTACATCCACCTACTTTGCCACTCGAGCCATGATCCGCCTGGCATACAGGCGATCCGCCCGCCTCGGCACTGCGACCGAGGTTTTGCTCGCCTGGACGTGTCTCGCGGCGCGCAACCTCTCCCAAGAGGCCCAAGCCGTATCAAATGCGCTGAACCGCAACGATCTGTTCTTGGCGCGTCAACGAATATCCCGCATTGTTGGCCGCGACACCCAGGAGCTCGACCACAACGAGATTAGCCGTGCCTTAATCGAGACGCTCGCCGAAAGCGCCTCTGACGGTGTCGTCGCGCCAATCGTCTATCTCGCCACGGGCGGCGTGCCACTGGCCATGGCGTACAAGGCCATCAATACGCTCGATTCCATGATTGGCCATCGTACCCCGCAGTATCTCTACTTTGGCAAAGCTGCCGCTAGGCTCGACGATGCGGCCAACTTAGTGCCCGCGCGCATCACGGCTCTTAGCACGGTCGCAGCAGCAGCCCTGCATCATTTCAGCGATCCGTATACCGCGTGGAGCACATGGCGCAGAGACGGGGAAAAGCACAAGAGCCCGAATGCCGGTCAGCCAGAGGCCGCCATCTCCGGGGCCCTGCAGGTACGCCTCGGAGGAGCCAATACCTACGACAACGAGGTCATCATGACCCCCGTCATGGCAGCAGAGTTTCCTGCGCCGACACCCGCCAAAGCAGAACACGCAATACGCTTGACCATGGTCATCTCCATTCTGGGTCTCGCCGTCGGCATTCTGCTCGCTGCATCCCAACAAAGACGAGCCCAAAGAGCATGCGACTAAGCCCCTCACCACCACCTCATGGCGGCCAGCTCCGCCAAATCTCGGAGCGCTTCGGTATTCCTGCTTCTCAACTTCTCGACTTCAGCGCCAACATCAATCCTCAAGGGCCGCCTCCCTCAGTGCTACAAGCCCTGCAAGCCGCACTCGCATCCCCCGCGATGCTCACAAGCTATCCCGACCTTGAGCAAGCCGAGTTGAAGTCCTGCATTGCGGCCTCTGCCGGCGTCGATGCAGGCGCCATTGCTGTAGCCAACGGCTTTGTCCCGCTCCTCGAGGCTGCTCTGCGCACACTATCCGTCCGCCGCTGCCTTTTACCCGTGCCGGCATTCCGAGAGTACCGCGGCACTTTGGAACGCGTTGGAGTTGCCGTCACTCCATACAGGCTCCCCCAAGAGACTGGCTTCGACTACGATCCAGAGGAAATAATCGCATTACTCGAAACAGGTCGACACGATGCCATCCTGCTTGCCAATCCTCAGAATCCCGCAGGCGCGCTCTGCGACCGCAACGTGCTTCTAGAAATCGTCCGGGCCGGCGCTCGTGCCAACGTCCACGTGCTGCTTGATGAAGCCTTCATCGACTATGCCTCGGAGCACTCCGTCGCCGATCAGGTGGATCATTTCACAACGCTCACTGTCTTCCGTTCTGTGACAAAGTTCTATGCAATACCGGGCTTGCGGGTGGCTTACGCGATCAGCAATCCAGAACACACCGCTCGCCTCAATAGCCATCTCCCCCCGTGGCCGATCACAACGTTCGCTTCGATCGGCGTCTGTGCCGCTCTAAGAGACACTGTTTACGCCAAACAGACTCTGGCGGCCAACCTAAACCGTAAAGGCCGTCTGGTGGAACAACTTCAAGAGCTTGGCCTGTACACGTACCCCTCCGCAGCAAATTTCCTTCTTTTCCGACTGCCGCGCGGAATTGACGCGGAGGAGTACTGGCAACGCCTGATTGTCGAATACTCCATTGTTCTGCGTGAATGCAGCAATTTTGAAACGTTGATTTCTGGCCACCTTCGTTGTGCCGTACGTGCCCCTAACGAAAACGTTAGATTGGTCAGCGGCTTGCGGAGTCTTCTGAACAACGCTCCCTGTTCTCCAGGAACCTTCCCTCATGATGACTGAAGCCCAACCCGGAACCGTCTACCTCGTCGGCGCAGGCCCCGGTGACCCCGGCCTGCTTACTCTGCGAGCCCTCAAACTGCTCCAGACCGCGGACGTCGTCCTCCCCGACGACCTTGTCTCAGACGAAATCCTCGACCTCGCCGGCCCCTCCGCTCTCATCATCCCAGTCGGCAAACGCTGCGGCCAACCCCGCATCACACAGGCTGGCATCCACGCGGTGATGCTCGATCACGCCAGACCACGCAACGGCCGCCCCGGAGCCTCCGTCCTGCGCCTCAAATCCGGTGACCCGCTGGTCTTCGGCCGCGCCGCCGAGGAAATGGCAGCCCTCCGCGAAGCTAACATCCCCTTCGAGATTGTCCCCGGCATCACCGCCGCCTTCGGCGTCGCAGCCACCCTGCAGACCCCGCTCACCGATCGCAGCGGTGCCTCCAAACTAATCCTCGCCACCGCTCACCACGCCGCTGGCAAGCTCTCCCTCACCCCCAACTGGTCCAGCAGCTTTGGCCCCGACGGCACCGCCGACGCCACCCTGGTCCTCTACATGCCCGGCCGCGACTTCGCCGCCCTGGCCGCCAATCTCATACACTCCGGTATCCCGTCTTCGACCCCCTGCGCCGCCGTCTCCCGGGCCACCACCCCCGGCCAGCGCGTCACCACCACCACGCTTGAGCAACTCAGAGGCCTCAGCGCCGACGAGATCGGCCCCGCCCCTGTCCTCCTCCTCCTCGGCCAAGCCTTTCGCATCCTCTGAGTCATGTTCTGCAACAACTCAAAGGCCGTCGCTGAACCTGTTCGTGAATGATGCCGGCTAAAGCATTTTCCTGTGGGTTTATAGGTGAGCGGATACGTTCAGTGCCGTTTTCTATCAAAGAGAACGGCACTGCGAGAACCATCACTCCACAGCAAAGGAAAAATGTTCTAGTGAGCGCAACTCTCATCCGGTGCGGTCGCTATCACCATTCTCGGAGTGCTCGATGACGCGCTGCTGTTCGCTCTCCCGCGCCGAGCCGAACTACGCACCCGTTCCACAAGCCGCTCGGCTAGAAAAGAGCGGCGTTGGGAACGTCTGGCTCTTGGTAACCAGTGAGAAGCTACAAAACTGGAACAAGTTGAGTGCTGGATGGCACGAGTGAAGAAGCAGACCAGCGGAGCAGATGGTGAACCTGTTGCGGCAGGTTGAAGTGGGCGTAGCGGACGGGAAGACGTTGCCGCAGGCTTGCAAAGAGGCGAAGATCGGAGAGGAGACGTACTACCGATGGCGCAAGAAGTATGGCGGTTTGAAAGTGGATTGGGCGCGAAGGCTGAAGGAGCTTGAGCAGGAGAACGCGAAGCTGAAGCGTTTGGTCTCTGAGCTGAGCATGGAAGACGGAGGGGGAACGGCCCCGCGCGCTGAAAATGAACGGGAACCTCCGTAGAGGCTCCCGCTTGATCTATGCTGCGATGTTCTTTTTCTGTGGATTAGGCTTCTTGGCTTGCGCCTTCTGTATTGGCTTGGAAGCTGGTGCAATGGGCATGGGTTTCTTCGCCTTCTTGGGTTTTGCACCGAAAAGAGATGGTCAGCATTGAGGCGAGGAGAAGGAGGAGCGTTCCATGACAGCACACGTTTGCGGAATCGATCTGGGGAAGACGGTATTCCATCTGGTTGGCCTGAGTAAGGAAGGCCACGTTGTCCTTAAGAAGCGGCTCAGCCGGAAGCAGTTGATTAGTCTTACCGTCAACATGCCTTGCTGCTTGATCGGCATGGAGGCTTGTGCTGGTGCTCACTTTCTTGCACGCGTTCTGCGAGCACAGGGTCACGAGGTCAAGCTGATGCCTGCCGAATACGTTAGACCCTTCGTGAAGTCCAACAAGAACGACTACGTCGATGCGGAAGCTATCGCTGAAGCCGTACAGCAGCCGACGACGCTTTGTCCCGATCAAGAACGAAGCTCAGCTGGATCTTCAAGCTCTTCACCGCGTGCGCGATCGCTGGATGGGAAGGCGAACGGCCGTCATCAACCAGATTCGGGGTTTCATGCTGGAGCATGGAATCACGATCCCGACTGGGCCGGCTCATCTGAAGCGTCAGCTTCCAACGATCCTCGAAGACGCGCAGAACCTGCTCTCGACTCGCATGCGCGCTCTGCTCACCGAGCTCCGGCTTGAGTGGGAAAAGCTGGAAGAACAGATCGATGCGATGAACCGGGAGTTTGCGCAGTTTGCCGCCAAGGAAGAAGGATGCTGGCGACTCCTGACGATCCCCGGTGTCGGTCCACTCAGGGCAACCGCGCTGGTCACCGCGATAGGCAAGGATACTGCATTTCGAAAGGCTCGCGACCTGGCCGCGTTGCTTGGACTGGTGCCACGATAGGATTCAACAGGCGGCGCCACCAGACTCATGGGGATCAGCAAACGTGGTAGTCCCTATCTGCGAAGACTTTTCATCCATGGCGGCCGTGGGGTTCTCGCCTCGGTCAAACGCGAAGATCACCGGTTTGGGGACTGGCTCGACCGCCTGCAGGCTCGGTCCCCTCAAAATGTGGCTGTAGTGGCAATGGCGAACAAGATGGCACAATCGGCATGGGCGGTATTGACAAGAGATCAGGACTATCGGGCCGCTGCGAGCATGTAAGGGAAAGATGGAATCGTCGCGCGATTCCCACTTTCCCTTACGACGACTATCTAAGTTCCCACCAGGTTTGCACGTAAATTGCTGATGAACAGGTCAAACCGGCCCACCCTGAACCTTCATGCAAAACTGGCCCGCAGCTGAGGCCGTTGCTTTAATTAGGAGAGGGAGGGCGCGGAATTCATCATGGCTCGAAGCAGACGCATCGCTTCAACAGAAGCCGAATACATTGAAGCAGACCACTTCGTCATCAACGATCTTGCTTGCAATCAGGCGGCGGACCATACATTCTGCATGACTGCTCTCCCCTGTGCGGTTGCGCTGCGCTGGGATTGTGGAGCGAACGCGCTGCCCTGTATCCGCTCCGTGGGCGGGGAAAGGGTTGCGCTACGCGCGTGGGTTCTGCTTCCGCTCGAAGGCTTCGGCGAAGCCCTGCAAACGCAGATTTTTGTCCCACAACTCGGCGAATCGCTGGTGCTGCTTGTGCAATTCGAAAAGGTGCACGTAGTGGTCGCGGACGATGGTGCGGCTCCACTGCTCGGTGCCGGTGTAGTCATTGCGCCAATAGAAGGGGTTCAGGTGCGCTCCTCCCTGCCAGTCCAAGCTCCGAAACACATCTCCGGGTAGCGCATCAGGTCACCATTCTGCTCGCCGTAGTGCGCGACAGAGAGGGCGGGAAGCCCCATCGGGCCTGATTCGTCTAGCGCCTCAATGACAAGGGCCATGTAAGGCAGGTTTTCGATTTTGAGAGAAAGGCCGGGGTGCCAGCCTCCCACTCTCTTGAGGATTTGGAGAATGGTCTGCATTACGCCACCTCCGCGAGTGCTGCGTCAGCTGCGGGTGCGGTTTCGGTCTGCTCGGCTGCAACCTGCTCCGTCTCGATGGCGGAGAGAATAAGAGCGGAGGTCTTCTGAATGACTTCCAAGCTCTCGGCCAGAAGTGCGGCGTTACCGTGGTACAGGTGGATGTAGTCGGCTGACGCGCGGCCAGCGTCAAGGCCGATGGTCTGAGACACCACTAAGGCAATGGCCTCTGCTTCCGTCTCGCGTACGGTCTTGGTGGTTGCCGTGCGACGTTCCGCCTTGTGTAACATCTCGTGCGCGAGTTCATGGACTAAGGTGCTGAACTCCTCGGCGGGCTCCTGTCCGGGGAAGATGGCGATCTTGCCGCCGTAGCTCATGCCCAGTGCGGGCTCGATGGACTCCTTGAACTCAAGCTCTATGCCCTGCGCGATGGTGAAGTCGATCAGACGTTCGCGGTACTCGCCGACCGTAC
>JAABUX010000546.1_pt1 | contig 63997 bp, 53 predicted proteins | sample 5561851 | NCBI WGS metagenome assembly JAABUX01 (sample SAMN10711883, study PRJNA513361) | rock metagenome | isolation source: Antarctica rocks | place: Antarctica: Victoria Land, Richard Nunatak red sandstone | collected 2016-01-03
CGAGCCAGAGCGGACAGGGCAATAACGGGAGAGAGCGATGTATCTGTGGCTGGCGAACGGTGTGGCCGTCATGCATGGGGCGATTGTGGCGACGGTGGCCCTGGGCGCGCTGGCGGCGATGCTGGGGATGCTGCGTCGGCGGCCCCGTTGGGAGCGCGCCTATTACGCGCTGCTGGTCGTCGTGATCGTCGCCAATGTCCTCTGGGGCGAGTGTCCCCTGACCCGCTGGGAGCAGGGCCTACGGAATTGGGACGCGCCGGGTTCCGCCTACTGCAACTCCTTCATCGGCCACTACCTGCCGCTGCTGCCGCCCCGGACGCTGGCCTGGCTCGGCCCCGCCCTGATGGCCGGCGCCTTCCTCGCCGCCCCGCTGTGGCGTCAGGTTGACCGGCGCAGACGCCCGGCCTAGCGCGGCGGAACAGCATACGGGCAGTTCTAGAAGCATGGGAGACAGGAAAGTTTAGCCCCTATGAACAGGTTCCACGCGAAGAAGCCTTCTGCCAAAAACCACGAGTCGAAAAAGACCGCGTCCAAAAAAGGCCAGCCGAAGGCTTTAGAAGGGCCTGACACGGCGGGTGGTACGCCGCAGCCACCGGGCAACGGCCCGGAACCGGAAATAGTAGGTCGGCGTCGGAAAGAAGCGCGAGACACGAAGCATGATGCACACGATTGAACTGCCGCCCGCCCTGGAAGAACTGGCGGCGCAGGCGGCACGAGCGCAGGGACAAAGCATTGACGAGCACCTGGCGTGGCTGGTAACGCGCGCCCTGCTTCAGCAGGAGGCGTCCATTCCGCCGCCCGAGGGCGCTGACTCCCTCTCCCTGTGGGAGCAGGAAATGGACGCGCGGCGCGGAGAGACGGCAGGCGCGGGTTGATGCGAAGCGGTTGATTATTTCCTCCTGTTTCGGGTACACTTAACCGGCAATTTTTTGTATTCTTGCGTTGTGTATGGCAGAGGAAGTTGGGAATTTGGCGACCAAAGTGGGTCTGGTGCAGCTTGGCTGCGCGAAAAACCAGGTGGACGGCGAGGAGATGCTGGGGGCTTTGGCGGGCACGGAGGGCCGGACGGTGCAGTTCGTGGCGGACAAGGGCGACGCGGACGTGCTGATCGTCAACACTTGCGGCTTTATCGGGCCGGCGAAGGAGGAAAGCATCGCCGCCATCCTGGACGCCGTCAAGCGCAAGGAGCGCGGGCAGGTGTCTAAGGTCATCGTCACCGGCTGCCTCGCCCAGCGCTACGGGGCGGACCTCGCCAAAGAAATCCCTGAAGTGGATGCGTTCCTGGGCATCGAGAGCGCGCCCTCGGTCGGCAACGTCGTCTTCGGGGCGCGGCCCCGCCAGATCAACCTCGTCGAGCAGGTGGCCGACAAGTACCCCCTCATCCCACAGACGCGGCTGCGCGCGACGACGACCCCGTGGACGGCGTATCTCAAAGTTTCCGAAGGCTGCGACCACACATGCACGTTCTGCGCCATCCCCGGCATCCGGGGGAAGCACCGGTCCAAGCCGATCGAGCGGCTTGTTGCAGAAGCCAGGCAATTGGCGGCGTCGGGCGCGCGGGAACTAAACTTAGTCGCGCAGGACACGACGGCGTATGGGATAGACCTGTACGGGCGGCTGGCCCTGCCGGAACTGCTGCGGGCGCTGGCCGCAGTCGAAGGCGTCCAATGGCTGCGCCTCCTCTACTGCTACCCGACGATGGTGCGGCAGCCGTTGATAGACGCCCTGCGCGAGCTGCCGCAGGTCATCCCCTACATTGACATGCCGTTGCAGCACGGCGACGACGCGGTGCTCAAAGCCATGAAGCGCGGGGGGTCGGTGGAGCAGTACAAGCGGCTGTTCGGCAAGATGCGCGAGGCCCTGCCCGATCTCACCCTCCGAACGACGTTCCTGGTCGGCTTCCCCGGCGAGACGGACGCGCAATTTGAAAACCTATTGGATTTTGTCCGCGAGATGCGCTTCGACCGCGTGGGCGTCTTCACCTATTCCGCCGAAGAAGACACGCCCGCGTTCGATCTGCCCGATGCCGTGCCCGCCAGGGTGATGCGTCAGAGGCGCGACGCCCTGATGGCCGCGCAGCAGCCCCTGAGTCTGGCGAACAACCAAAAGTGGCTGGGGCGGACGCTGGACGTGCTGATCGAGGCGCAGCGCGAGGCGGAGGGAAGAACGGACGCCGTGGGCCGCTCGTTCCGCGATGCCCCGGAGATTGACGGCACGGTGATAGTGCGCGGCGTCGCAGCCGCGCCGGGCACGACCGTCCCCGCCCGCGTTGTGGAAGCCGAGCCTTACGACCTCTACGCCGTCCCCGCCTAATCACGACCGCACCTTTTTCATTCCGTATCCACAAGGAGACCGCATGGCGACCACCCGAACCGACAAGAAATCCAGCGCCAAAAAGACCGCCCCTGGGGCGGACCCGACTCAGGCGCTTGCCCAGGAGACGCTGACGACCCTGCTGCACCGCGCCCTGGTCCGGCTGGGCGAGCCGGCCCGCGTCGGCGAGATCGCCCGCGAGGTCGGTGACGAGACGGTCACGCCCGCCCTGGCCCGCTCCCAGATGGAAGCGGCAGCCCAGCGTTTCGTCGCCGTGGACCGCCGCTGGGACATCCGCAACCGCTACCTGGACAAGCAGCGCCCCTTGGAGCACATCCTGGTGGAGCTGATCGCGGACTACGGCGCCCCAATCCCGACCGACGAGGTGGCCGGCGAGCTGGCCCAGATCACGGGCCGCGTCCGCGAAGCCTTCACCGAGGTCGCCCCGCGCCTCTTGCGCGGCACGCCCTTCTTTCCCATCGCCGGCGGGCTGGCCTACGGCCTGCGCTCCTGGCTGCTCGACTTGACTTCGGAGCGCGAGGCCGATCTGCTGTTCTACAACTACCTCAGCGCCGAAAAGCTGGCCCCGTTCCAGTCCACTGCCCAGGGCCTGGACTGGGAGGACAACCCGACCGGCGCGGCCCTGGCGATCCTTTCGGCGGCGAGCGGCCAGCCCGTAGACAACCGGGTCGTCCAGTATTTTGCCTGGAAGGCGCTGGGCGAGGGCTTCGACGGCGCGGCGCTCTATGACGCCGTGGCGACCGACCGCGAGACGTTCCTGGCCCTGCCCGACCACCGCTGGCTGCTGCGCGACGCGCTGGAGCCGCTGCGCGCCGTGTGGCGCGCGCAGGCGGCCCAGGCCGCTGAAACGGCGATCGAAGAGCCGGCCGTGGAAGTCGTCGTCGCCGAGGTAGTCGCCAAGCCATTGGAAGTCACCGAGGAGGACGCCGAGGAGATCGCCAGCTACTTCGAGGGCCGTGAAGAAACCGTTTCGGTGGGGGACCTGCTCACCCATGTCTTCGAGATCCGGCCCGGTTCCCGCACCTTTGACGCCGACGCGGTGACGCTGACCGAGTACCTGCGCGCCCGCCCTGATCAGTCCCTGTGGGTCGGCACGGACCGTTTCCGCGCCCCCGACACGCTGCCGCTCTACATCGGGCAGTTGCCCGAGTCGCTGACATTCCCCACCCTGCCGCGCTTCGAGACCGCCGATGGTGAGATTCTGGACCAGATGCTGGCCGATGCGGGCTTCGAGGACGGCTTGCAGGACGAGATTTTGGACCCGGTCGCCCAGGACGTCAACGACCAGGAACCCGCCGATGCGACCCGCTGGCCGAAGGGCGCAACGGGGGAGGCCGCACGCCTGCGCCTGGTCTTGAAGGCGCACCACAAGGAGATCGGCACGTTCCCCTTGGCGCAGGTCCCGCCCGGCTTCTTCCCCCAGGAGCCGAACATCGTCGAGCTGACCGTGCGGGACGCGGCGGGCGGCGGCTACCCGGTCTATGTGGACTACGACGTCCAGCTTGTCTACGGCCTGTTCGACCTGTACGCCGAGATCGCCGCCGAGTCCGGCGCGGTCGTTTACCTGGAAAAGATGGACAAGCCCGACGAGTTCAAGTTCATAGATGAGAACGAGTCCGACCCCGGCGTTTTCGTCAGCCCCGCCCGGATGGAAGAGCTGCTGGAGTTCCGCAACGAGGTCGAGTCGGGGACGCCGATTTCCACCTACGACATCGTCCGGCGCATTCTGGACCACTACCGCAAGGGCTGCTCGTTCCTGACGCTGCTGACGGAAGTGAACCTGGTCCGCCGGACGCCGCGCCGCCTGCTGGCGAGCATCCTGAGCGGCTATGCGGCCTTCCACCCACGCGCCAACCGCTGGACCTTCGACGCCAAGAAGGAGCCGGAGGGCTTCGACAAGAGCAAAACCGGCTACATCCTCAAGAAGTAGCCAACTATAAAAGCGGCCCGGTGCATTTGCACTGGGCCGCTTTGCATTCTCCGCGCCGGACCTTACGCGGCGGCTGCCGCTGTCGGGCGTCGCGTTTTGTTGGACTGTTGCTCTTGCAGAGGATAAGGCTGAATCAGAACCTCGGTGGAGATGCCCAAACCTTGGTGCAGGCGGCGAATCATCTCAATGGTAAGCGCGCCTGCGGTTCAGGATTTCAGCTACCCGCGCCCTGTTGCCGAGGTATGGTTCCAAATCGCGCCGGGTCAGCCCCCGGCTTTCAATGTGGTATTCCAAAGCGGCTACCGGATCCGGCGGCGGGATGGCGTGATGCTGTTCCTCGTAGGCTTCTACCAGCAGAATCAGGATGTCCAGCCGGTCGCCTTCGGGCGTCTCCGGCACGGCCTCAAACAGCCGCTCGATCTCCGTCAGCACCGCCTTGTAATCGTCTTCCGTTTTGATCGGGCGTAGAGTCATTGTGCGGCTCCTTCTGTTCACACCGTCACCGCATCTACTTTGTCGTAACCCTGAGCACCGGGTTGCTTCGTGCTTTCTCAATTCAAGCGGCACAGAAATATGCGATGCCATCATCTTATCGGGGTGACGCGCCATATCTGAGCACAACAGGCAGAACACACAGCAGAGAAACAACAGCCTGCCCAACAAGAAGTGGTACAGACTGTGCCCACGCACCGCCAAGAAACACCCAGACCGGACCCAGATAGAAACCAAGCGAGCTGATCGTGAGGCCGATTTGCGTTTGCCGCACAAACTCGTGCGGCGACAACGAACCGATGCTTGCTACGTGGGAACGGGCCCAGAAAATGCAACCGACCAAGCTTGCTACGACCACAACATAGAATATGAACAGCAATTGAATATGAACAGCAATTCAGGTGTAGGCGGGACGAGGGGGTGGGCACGATGCTGAATACGGGAAGCAATTACCCAAAGTGTTCCAGCCATGACTGCATCCGCGACTACCACCAAGATGATGAGGAACAGGCTAAACAGGTATGCTACACGCTTCTGTTTAGTGAGAAGCGGCTGATTGTCTGTCTCTGTGTTCGTCATTGATTCCGTTTACTTTTTTCGAGGCACCTCGCTCGGCCTCAGCCGTCACGTCTTCGCGGTCATGCGCCGGGTGGGGTCCACGATGTTGGCGTCGAAGATGGCGACGCTGGACTGCACCTGGGCGTTTGTGCCGACGACGCAGCGCTCCAGGTGGGTGCCTTCGCTGACGCGGGCGCCGGCCCACAAGATCGTGTCTTTAAGGGTGACATCCGGCTCGATGACGCAGCCATCGCCGATGACGGTGTTTTCCAGTATCCTCGCGCCCGCGCCGACCGTGACGTTGCTGCCGATGGCGACGGGGGAGCCGATCTCCACCGTAGGGTCTATTTCGATGTTCTCGCCCCACCAGACGCCGGTTTCCTCCTGGCGCAGCGGGATGTCCAGGTGGACGCGGCCCGCGAGGGCGTCGAAGTTGGTCTGGCGGTAGACTTGCAGGTTGCCGACGTCCTTCCAGTAGGCGGTGGTGGCGAAGCCGTAGAGGGGGCGGCCTTCGGCGAGGAGGCTGGGGAAGACGTTGTTGCCGAAGCCCCAGAAGGTGTCCGGCGGGATCAGGTCGAAGACGTCCGGCTCAAAGACGTAGACGCCGGTGTTGGCGGTGTTCGAGAACACGTCGCCGCCTTTGGGCTTCTCTAAAAAGCGCGTGATGCGACCGTCCTCGTCGGTCACGACGATGCCGAACTGCGAAGGGTCGTCCACCACGGCCGTCGCGATGGTGGAGGCGGCGCGTTTTTCCCGGTGGAGCGCCATCAGGCCGGACAGGTCAATGTCGGAGATGTCGTCGCCGCCGACGACCAGAAACGCCTCGTCCTCAAAGAACGCCTCGGAGCGCTTGACGCTGCCGGCGTCGCCCCAGAGCTTGTCTTCGGGCGCGTAGGAGATGCGGACGCCCAGGCGCGCGCCGTCGCCCAGACCTTCCTGGATCACGTTGCCCAAATAGTGCAGGTTGACCAGGATGTCCGTGAAGCCGTGCTTCTTGAGGTCCAGGACGATGTGCTCGATGACGGGCCGGTTGACGACCGGCACCATCGGCTTGGGGATCGCGCGAGTCAGGGGGTCCAGGCGGGATCCGACTCCCGCCGCCAGTATCATTGCCTTCATGGGTGTCTCCTGGGTTGAGTCTACCCGAAAAACACCCGCACCGTCTCCGCCGCGTACTTGACTTGCTCTGGGGACAGATCGGGGTGAACCGGCAACGACAGGACTTCGCCTGATGCGCGCTCGCTTTCGGGCAAGTCGCCCGGCCCGTAGCCCAGGAAGGCGTAGGCTCCCTGCAAATGGATCGGCAGGGGGTAGTAGATGGCCGACTGCACGCCGCGTGCCGCCAGGCGCTTTTGGAGATCATCCCGGCGGCCTTCGGGGACGCGCACAGTGTACTGATGGTAAATGTGGTAGTTGCCCGCCTCGGCGCAGGGCAGGACCAACTGACCTTCCAGGCTGCACAGGGCGGCGTCATAAAGGGCGGCGTTTTGGCGGCGGGCCTCGTTCCAGTCGTGCAGGCGGTGGGCCTTGACGCGCAAGAAGGCCGCCTGCATCCCGTCCAGCCGGGAGCAGTAGCCGATCTCCCTGTGGAAGTAGCCGCCGCCGGACCCGTGGAAGCGCAGCAGCTTGATCCGGTCGGCCAGGTCGGCCCGGTCCGTCAGCACCATGCCGCCGTCGCCGCAGGCGCCTAAGTTTTTGGTCGGGTAGAACGACAGGGTGTTGGCGTCGCCCCAGGAACCGAGTGGGAGGCCCTGGTGCGTCGCGCCGATGGCCTGGGCGGCGTCGCCGAGCAGCGCGATCCCGCGCGGCTGGGCGATCTGGGTCAGGCGCGTCATGTCGGCGATCTGGCCGAACAGGTGGACGGGGAGGATGACTTTGGTGCGGTCCGTGATCTTCGCCGCCGCCGCTTCCGGGTCGAGGTTAAAGGTGTGCGGGTCAATGTCCGCAAAGACCGGCGTCGCGCCCGCCAGGCAGATCGTTTCGCCCGTCGCGATGAAGGTGAACGGCGAGGTGATCACCTCGTCACCCGGCCCGACGCCCAGGGCCAGCAGGGACAGGAGCAGGGCATCTGTCCCCGAATTGACGCCCAGCCCGTAGGTCGCGCCGCACAGGGCGGCGATCTCCGCTTCCAGTTTAGAGGTGTTTTCGCCCAGCCCGCCGAAATCGCAGGCGGCCATGACCTGCTCAAACGCTTCCGTCAACTCAGCCTTCAGCGCCCGGTGCTGCGCCTGCAGGTCCGCCATCGGAACAATCATGCATCGTCCTTTATCTTGAGTACTCTAGGACCATTGACAACCGAAAGCGCCGTTTGTTGCAGGGTTTTGGAGGGGAGGACGACACGTTGCCCCCAGGCGGGGCGTGGCTAGTTTTTGTGAGGGCGCTCGGAAGATTCCCGCAAGCCGGGAGGAGGCGGACCGGGAAGGCAGAGAGAGCCAGAGAGCAGAGAGAGCCAGCGAGTGAACTCGCCGCTGCATGGCGAGGCGCCGCGTCTCGACCTTCGTCGAGACAGGAACGGCAATCGCATAGCTGTCCGGTGTCTGGCTGTCCGGTGTCCGCGCAGGCGGACAGGTGGCGTCCCCGCCACATAGCGGCGAGTTCACTCGCTGACCGCCTCTCGCTGACCGCCTCACAATCAGCAGCCACGCCCCCCAGGCAGTCTGCCGGAGGAATCTTTATAGCAGGTGGTGACGGCCCCGCGCCTTCAGCTCCTCGACGATTTTTTTCACGTCTTCCGAGCGGGATTTGGGGCAGATGAGCGTCGCATCCGGCGTGTCAATGACGATGAGATCGTCCAGGCCGATGGTGGCGATCAGCCGGTCCGGGCTGTAAATAAGCGCCCCATGCGTGTCTACGCCCAAATGTTGGCCGACGACGATGTTCCCCGTGTCTTCATCGTGGCGACCTGCCGATTCGAGCACTTCGGCCAGGCGTTGCCAGGAGCCGACGTCGTTCCAGCCGATGTCGGCGGGGATGACGGCCACGCGGTCGGCTTTTTCGGCGATACCGTAGTCCACCGAAACCTTTTCCAATGTCGGGAAGACGGCCCGCAGGGTCGGCTCGAACTCGTCCGTGCCGAGCGCGGCGACGATTTGGGCGAAGCCTTCCTCCATCTGGGGCAGGTGCGTTTTGTAAAGATCGCGCAGAGTCTGGACCGAGGCGATGAACATGCCCGCGTTCCAGTAGTAGCCGCCGTCGCGCAGGTACTGCTCGGCGACCTCGCGGCTGGGCTTTTCCTTGAACTGCCGCACACGGTAAACGGGGACGCCCGCCTCGGTCTGTTCACGGATCAGGTCGCCGCTCTGGATGTAGCCGAAGCCCACATCCGGCCCCGTCGGCGGGATGCCCAGCGTCACGAGGTAGCCGTCTGCGGCCACATCCGCCGCCGCGCGCAGGATGTCCCGGAACTGAGACTCATGGAGGATGACATGATCGGCGGGCAGGGTCGCCATGACCGCCTCCGGCCCCTGCGTCTTTTCCAGAATCGCCGCCATCAGACCGATGGCCGGGGCCGAGTCGCGGCCCTCGGGTTCGCCGACGATGTTGCCGGGGGGAACGCCCTGGAGCTGCGCCCGGACCGCCTCGGCATGGCGGGCGTTCGTGATGACATACAGACGGTCGGGCGGGACCAGCTCCTGGACGCGGTCCGTGGTCTCCTGGAGCATGGTGCGCTCGCTAACAATGTCGAGGAACTGCTTGGGCGTCTCCCGGCGGCTGCGCGGCCACAGGCGCGTTCCGCCGCCTCCGGCGGGGATGACGACAGCGATGGTAGGGCTAGGGTTTGACACGGCTGGCTCTCTTTTGCGGGGTTATCGGGCGTTTCAGTGTACCAATCAGTGTACCAAATCGTCCCGCCCGCTGTCAACGGCGGAAGCTGTCCCGTTGACAAACCGGTCCATGTCGTCCATAATCCCAAGTATGCCATTCCGCCCCACGCGCCTCGTTCCCATCCTCTTGCTGCTGTTTCTGACCGTGCCCGTCTTCGCCGCTCCGCTGGCCCGTCTGCACGCACAGGGCGTTCAGATCCTGGACGCGCGGGGGCATCCCGTCGTCCTGCGCGGGATCAACCTGGGCGGCTGGCTGGTCGAGGAGCCGTGGATGATGCCGCTCGCGACGAAGCCGCCGGAGGGGTCGGGCCTGCCGCCGATCAAAGACCACGCTTCGCTCGTGATGGTCTTGGAGAAGCGCTTCGGCGCGGCGGGCGCGGCGCGGGTGCAGGCGGCGTTCCGGGCGGACTGGCTGAACGAGGCGGACTTTGACCGCATCCATGCGGCGGGGCTGGACTGTGTCCGCCTGCCGTTCCTGGCGAGCCAGATCAGCGAGCCGGCGTCCCTCGCGAAGATAGACCAGGCCGTCGCCTGGGCCGGCGCGCGGGGCATCTATGTGATTCTGGACATGCACGGCGCCCCCGGCGGCCAGAGCGACCAGGGGCACACAGGCAGGGCGGACCGCAACGAGTTCTTCAAGGACCCGGCCAACGTCAGCCGCGCCGAAGCGGTCTGGACGTCCGTCGCGCGCCGCTACCGGGACAACCCCGCCGTGGCGGGGTATGACCTGCTGAACGAGCCGACGGGAACGCCCGGCTCGGATACGCTGTATGTGGTGACGGACCGGCTGTACCGGGCCGTGCGCGCGGCAGACCCGACGCATTTAGTCTTTATCGAGGACGGCTATACAGGCATTCAGTGGATGCCCTTCCCCGGCCCCTGCGGCTGGACGAACGTCGTTTACAGCTCCCACTACTACCAGTTCAAGGCGAAGTCACCCGAAGATCACTTGAAGGCGTTCGGTGACTACCTCGCTTCCATTGACAAGGAGTGCGCGCGCCGCCAGGTGCCTTTTTACGTCGGTGAGTTCGGGTTGGAGCCGGGCGGCAGGCCGGAAACCGAGGCGGCGCTGATCAAGCAGATGGACGACAAGGGCATTTCGTGGTCGCAGTGGACTTACAAAGTCATCTTCGGGGGGCAAGGCGGGCTGACGCTCTGGAGCCTGGTCGGCAATGCGAAGCCTGTCACACGGCTGGACCCATACCGTGATACGGAGGCCGAACTCATCCGCAAGAGCGCGCAGGTCCGCTCGGAGAACCTAACGCAGAACGAGGCGCTGGCGCAGGTGTTCCGGGGCGCGTCGGCCCCGGCGGCGCACTGATGCCACTGGGCGGCCTCCCTACGTCCGCTCCCGCATTTCTTCCGCGAGTTCTACCGCCTCGTCCAGCTTCTCTTCCAGCGCATCCAGCACGGCATGGGGGTCGGTCGCTTCCGCCATCGCCTCGGCTTCGGGGTCTAAGCGGTCGCGGACAGAGGGCATGTCATGGCGCAGCTCTTCCACGAGAGCGATCAGCTTGGCGATCTTCTGCTCGGTCAGGAGGCTCACCTGCAAGTCGAGCTGCGCGCGCCGCTCGGCCAGCCGCGCCTGCCGGTTCTGCGTGATCAAGATGACGATCGTGAGCAGGAGCGCACCTAAGCCCACCATTCCCTGAAGCCAGAAAAAGGGCGGCGGGTCGAACTGCCGGACTCCGAAACGGTGCGGGAAGACATTGACCAGCATCCAAGCGGCGACGACGGCCAGAACGAGGTTGAGAAACAGGGGCCGGCCCAGGTTGGCGGTGACAGCTTCCACAACGCGCTGATGGATGCTGACGCCGCTTTCCGCCCGCGCGTGCAGGGCGGCGATGGTATCCACATGCTGGCTGACGTGCTCAGGCAGGGCGTCTCCGGGAACAGTCAAGGGTTCACTTTCCTTCTCAGGCTCATCTTAAGGCTCGTTGCCGTCGTTCATTTGTTTGGACCGGCTTTCCTTCTCAATCACCTTCTCGATCTGCGCCACCAGCCGCTCCGGCTCCGTAGACTCGGCCAGGACGGAGACCTCCGGGTCGCCGTCGGGGATATTGAAGTGATGGACGATGGCTTCCAGCATCGTCAGAATCTTGGTGTTTTCTTGTTCGGAAAGCAGGTTGATCTGCAAATCTAAATGCGACCGGCGCTCGGCCAGGCGGCTTTGCCGGTTCTGGCTGATCAGGATGAACGTCGAGAGGAAGATCGCTTCCAGGGAAACCACCAGCGTCAGAAGCTGAAAGGGATAAGGGTCGAAGTGCTTGATGTCCGGCACGAGGCTAAGAATAGAGTTGTGGTGCAAATAAGCCTTTTGGCTCTGTAAGGCTCCCTGAGCGCATTATAGCTTCCTGAATGAAAATCTTGTCAATTTATCGTCACCAGGGGCCTCACAGCCGCTCCAAGCGGCAAGAAAAGCCATTCCTGAGTCAAGAGACTGAATAATTGCACCACAACTCTAATGATCCAGATGCCGAACCAGAGCGCGTGAACCCAAATAAAGGACATGCTGCCGCAAAAGGCCGTGATCCCATCCACCACGCAGTCGGCGGGCGTCCGCTTGGCCCTGGCGGTTTCATCGAGTTGGGCAACGAGTTCCACGTTGCGCTCGGTCAGCTCGTCTACCGTCTTGGGCTTGTGATAGGGATTCCGGGCGGGCGCTTGCGTTATGGACATGACGGGCACTCCTTCGACATGATTTTCGGTTGTTTCACTTGCCCCAAGTGGCGAACAGGGCGACGGCGGCGGCCAGCATGGCGGCCGTTGCGGCCCAGCCCAATGTTTTTTGGCGTGCGTTCAGCGTAAAGTCGCCCATGACTTTGGCGTTGGAAGCCATGAGCATCATCAGGATCATGATCGGCCCGGCCACGACGCCGTTGATGACGGCGGACCAGAACAGGGCCTTGATGGGATCTAGGTGGACAAAGTTCAGCAGCAGGCCCAGAAAAGTGGCGGCGGCGATGACGGCGTAAAAGTTTCGGGCGCGGCCCGGCTCCTGGTTCAGCCCGACCTTCCAGCGCAGGGACTCGCCGACGGCGTAAGCCGCCGAGCCGGCCAGCACGGGCAGGGCCAGCAGGCCCGTCCCCGCGATGCCCAGCGCGAACAGCAGCCGCGCATACGGCCCGGCGACCGGGCCGAGCGCGGCGGCGGCCTGCGTCGAAGTTTGGATGTCCCGATGCCCCGTCGCCCAGAGCGTCGCTGCGGCGGTCAGGATGATGAAGTAGGCGACGAGGTTGGAAAAGGCCATGCCGGTGTAGGTGTCCACCCGGATGCGGTGAAGCTGCGCGGGAGCCTCGGCGGGACTGCGCCGCAGGGGCCGGTCCGTCGGATTGGCGTGTTCCAGTTCAACCTCTTCCTCGGCCTGCCAGAAAAACAGGTAGGGGCTGATCGTCGTCCCCAGCACGGCGACGATGCTGGTGACGTACTCCGTCTTCGGGGAGAACGACGGCACGACCGTGGCCCGCAGGGCGTGGCGCCAGGGGACGTGGACCACGAAGACAGTGGCGACATAGGCGAACAGAGCGAGCGTCAGCCACTTGAGGAAGTGCGCGTACCGGTCGTAGGGGAGAAAGCTTTCCAGCACGACCGAGGCGACGGCGAACAGGGCCGCGTACAGCAGGGCCGGCCCGCCGACCAGCAGGTTCACGGCCGCCCCCATCGCCCCGATGTCCGCGCCTAGGTTGATGATGTTGGCGATCAGGACCAGCCCGACCATGCCGTACAGCCAGAAGGGCGCGTAGTGCCGCCGCAGGTTGCCCGCGATGCCGCGCCCGGTGACGCGCCCGATCTGCGCGCTGATCTCCTGGATGCCGGCCATCAGCGGGTAGGAAAACAGCATGGTCCAAAGCAGGCCGTAGCCGAATTGCGCGCCGACCTGCGAATAGGTCGCGATGCCGCTGGGGTCGTCGTCGGACGCCCCCGTGACGAGGCCCGGCCCGAGTGTCTGGAGCAGTCCCTGTTTGGTCACGCCCTTCGGCGGCGTCTTTTGGCGCGGATCGTCGTCGCTGACGACTTCGCCGCCGGGCGTCCGCGCTTCCGTCTGCTGCGTTGCCATTCCTTGTCCTCTCTCACCTGGGCTGCCGCAGGTGGAAGCGAAGTTGTTTGACTAGAGATACAAATTCAGACGGATCGTGATATTTGTTTGTTCCACACACATTTTTATCCCCCGTCCGGCAGGCGGCCAAACGGGGAATGTACCGGTTCTCCTATTTTCGGCATTTCCTCACTTCGGCCCTAGAGTGAACTTTTCAATGACGCTGCCGTCGGGCCGGAGCACCGTCGCCGTCAGGCGCGGGCCATCCACCTCGCAGCGGATCGCGTGGTAAATCAGGGCGTCGTACCGCGCGTCGCTCAGGGGGCGCCCCAGGCTGTCCACATCCTTCTGAAAGACATCGCCGGGGATGGCGATCTGCGCGTTTTCGGGCCGGTACGGCGGGGCGCCGCCGCCGCCGGTGACGATGTAAGTGACGCCGTCGCGGGTCGTCCGGTAGTACAGGTGGTCGTGGCCGCAGAAGACGGCGCGGGGGTGATATTTGACGAACAGCGGGTGCAGATAGCGCTGCGCTTCCAGGGTCGGGCCGTGCGGGCCGACCGAGAACGGCGCCTCGTGGAACATCACGAAGGTGCTGACGGCGGTCTTCCCTGACCGCGCCAGCTCCCGTTCGAGCCAGACGTACTGCGGGCTACCCGGCTCGTATGGCTCCATGCTGTCCACGATGATGAACCGGTTACGGTGCCGGGTGAAGGCGTAGTACAGCTTGTTGACCTTGTCGCCCGAGTCAAACGTATTGGGGACATAATGGGAATAAAACGTGCCCAGGTCGTGGTTGCCGCGCGCGGGGTAGTAGGCGATGTGCGCGTCGCGCAGCGGCTGGGTGATCCGGTCGAACTCGGCCCACTGGGCGGCGTTGCGCCCGTTCGAGACAAGGTCGCCGCTTTGCAGCACGAATTCGGGGTGCAGGCCGACGATCTCCCGGATGACCCGCCGGTGGGCGACGGGGTCGGAGCGGGTGTCGCCATAGGCGACGAAGGTAAACTTCTCGGCGGCCGCGACCAGCTTGGGGGATGAGCGCCTAGGCGCCGCCTGGGTCGCGGCGGCCAGCGCCAGCAGCGCCAGCCCCAGGGCGTGGATTCGGATCAGTTTGAGCATCTCAGGTTCCTTTCGTGGACGGCATCGCGGGCGCCGGACCTTCGGGACAATTATACTCGAAACTGGGTCCCGAAAATTCCATGGGATTTTCCGCGTGGCGGGTGTTTAGGGCGGCGCGATCTGGGGAAAACCTCCATATCCACCCCAAGAGCTTCCCCGAACCATTATTTTGCGGGAAGCCACGCTTCAAAGGAGAAGAACATCGTGCAACTTTTCAGAATTTTAGGCGCCTGTGCCCTCGGAGCGGCCTGCCTGTCCGCCATGCCGGCGGCCCAGGCACAGGGGACGCTGACGCCGCCCGGCACCCTGCTGCCGACGGCGGGGACGAAGGAGATCGGCATCGCCGGCAACTACTCGTTCAACGGCGACAAACCCTACGCTTTGCAGGGCAGCTACGGCGTGTTCACCTCGCCGGCCTTAGAGTTCGGGGGGGTCGGCGAGGTGGCGGGCGCCAGCCACGCCACGACCGCATCGTCCCTGGGCGCCTTCGCCAATTACTACTTCGCAGGCGGGGCCGACAACCCGCTCCTGCCCTACCTCGGCGTGTTCGCCGGCTACTCGCATGTCCACGACGACAGCGCCTCGGTCGGCGCGCAGGGCGGCGTCAAGTACTTCTTCAACCCGAACATCGCCCTGAACGTCGAGTTGAACTATCGCGCCGCCCGCCACTCGTCGGGGACTTCCGACCTGATCCTGGGCTTTTCCACCTTCTTCCGATGAGTGGCCGCACTCGACCCCGACTCGCGCTTGCAGTTTAGCCCTTTCGGAGCAGGGGTATAAGCCTGTCAGTCTACTCTTTGAGGAGGTTCGCGCCCCATGAGCGTCAATCCAAACCCGAACGCCGATAGCAGCACCAACAACGCCAGTTGGGGCACCATCGTTATCGTTCTCGTGCTGGTCATCGCGGCGGTGGTCATCGGCGTCGTTTTGTACAACAACAACCAGAAGCCGGCGGGCACGACGACAATCGTCACGCCTGGCTCGTCTACGCCCACCGTCGTGCAGGGGACTCCGGGATCGCCCGGCTCTCCAGGCGCCAATGGAACGCCGGGCGCGTCGGGTCCGGCAGGTCCGGCTTCTCCGGCCGGTCCTGCGAGCCCGGCGGCGCCGGCGGGTCCCGCCGGCCCGGCGGGACCAGCGGGTCCTTCCGGCGCCAATGCGTCTTCGGGAGACAGTTCTGCCGGGGGCAAAGGCGGCGACGCCGGTTCCAGCAACGCCGGTTCCAGCAACGCCGGTTCCAGCGGCGCGGGCGGCAGCGCCTCCGGCGACAGTTCATCGGGCGGCAGCTCATCGGGCGGCAGCTCGTCCAGCAGCGGCGCGGCAGCCGGCAGTTCCGGCGGCGCGAGTGGCGGCGGCCAGTAAACCATCGCGGGTTAGAGAGCCTATCGGTCTTCAGACCGATAGGCTCTTTTTCTGTCGCAGGCGTTCCGATACGCCCTACGCCCCGAATGCCTGCGTTGTCTGTGCCTGGGCGTCCCGCACAATCGGCAGCAGCAACGCATCCAGCGCCGCGTCGGTGTCTTCAATCGCCGCCGTCTTCGCCAGGAACCAAAATTCCGTGTGGCTCGCCGACTCGCCCGGCCCGAGCGTCGTCAAGGGGCCGAGCGTTTCCAGTTCCTGAAAAGCGGCTTTGGTAAAGGTCTCGAAGTTGCTGCCCATGTCCGGCAGCGCGGCGGGGCCGCCAGGCGCGGCATCAATGCGGATAAGGAATGCCTGCGCGTCCGTCAGGTGCGCCCCCCACCCTTGCGCGTTATAGATGCCGACTTTCTGGGCGTGGCCGATCTCGTCCGCCTGCCGCAAAGACAGGTACTTCGTCCCCCAGCGCCAGCGCGGGTCCGCCATGTCGGTGAACTTCCACAGAATGAGGGGCCGGGCGGGAGCCAGTTCGTCGTCATGCGAGACGAATGGCTCCTGCGGCAGCACGACTCGCCCGCCGCCTGCGACGATGCTCAAGGCCCAGACCGAGAGCGTGACCGGCCAGACGTTGTGGTTGGTCAAAATGTGCTCGACCCGCGCCGCCGGTCCCGAAGGCGCGAGCGTGACGCGCATCTCTTTGCCGATCCCCGTCGTGCTCTCGGTTCCGTAGGCCACGCGGAGCGTGCCGCCGTCGAGCGTCGGCGTCGGATAAGGCGCATTGTCCGGGTGATAAGAGCGCGGCTTGACTTCCGGCGCGTGCCAGAGCCGGTGCCCGCCGTAGGGCGTCCACTCGTCGCCGCCGGTCTGCCCGCGCGTCTCGGGGATGATTTGGAAGGCGTTCGGTCCGTTGAGGAGACCGTAGCGAATGATGCGCGGCCCGATGGCCGTCGTGACGACCACTTCGGCGTCGCCGTTGCTGAGACGGACGCAGTCCCAGCCTTCAAATTGAACTGTTTCCAGGGTCGGGGGTTTTAGGGTTTCCATGCGGGGGAGTTCGGGGGGGAGGCGGGGGATTCCTGTATGGGAAACCGGCACTGGAAGTGCCGGCCTACTCCCAGTGAAAGTCGCTCCGCGACTAGGGGATTGTCATCCGGCGGCTCATCTTCAGTGCCGGAGGCACTTTCATTCAGAGTAGACCGGCACTTCCAGTGCCGGGAATGATCACGCCCCCATGCGCGAACATCAGGCCGTTCGGCTGCTCGATCTGGACCGAAACCGGCGTCCCGTCCGCGAAATATTCCTTGCGGACATAGGCCAGGGCGAGCGACTGGCCGCTGTGCTTCGGCGAGGCGACGGCGCTCGTGATGCGCCCGATCTCGCGGCCCGGCTCGGGGCCGTCTTCGGGGACATGCACGGTCGTCCCGGCAGGCGGCACGGGGGCGTCTTCGGCCAGGAGTATCTGACGCAGGGCGCGGTTGGTGTGGCCGCGCGCGTGGAGACGCGCGACGATCTCCTGACCGACGTAGCAGCCTTTGGTATAGGAAACGGCGTCCGGCATCCCGGCTTCGGGCAGGAGGACAGACGGGTTCAGTTCGTGGCCCCAGGCGGGGATGCCGGCCTCGACGCGCAGGGCCTCGGCATCGTCTTCGGCCAGCGGCGTCGCGCCGGCATTCACCAGGGCCTTCCAAGCGGCAACTTTCTCGGCGGCGGACAGCCAGAGGTCGAAGCCGGACGCAAGGCGAACGGCGAGTGATCGCCTCTCGCCCGGCAGATCAGCCAGTCGTGCCGCGCCCTCGCCCAGAACGGAGATGATCGCCCATTGATCGGAAACGTCCGTCAGCGTAACCTCTTCCATGATCAGGAACTTGTCCAGCGTCTGGTACAGCGTGGGCAGGCAAGGCGGGTCAGTCTCGACGACTAGCGCGTCGGCGAAGGCATGGACGTGGAGGTCGGCCAGGAGATGGCCCGTACTGTCCAGCAGAGCGGCGTGACGGGACGCGCTGGGGGCGAGGGCCAGCACGTCGTTGGACACCATGCCCTGCAAGAACGTGTGGCGGTCCGCCCCGCGCAGCTCCAGCAGGCCGCGCGGCGAGCGATCCCAGACGGCGACGCCGCCCGGCTGATGCGCGGCATCGTACCCTGAAAGTGAATGCGTCATGGGGTCACAATGCCCCTCCACCCCCAAAAGTTCCCAATTTTTGGGTACATAGAAGCACTCCCATGAACACCACACACACGACACAGACCACCACGGCGGGGTCCGACCCCGCCGAAGTCAAGGCCGCCGGGCTGCGCTACGTCACCGACCGGCAGCCGGGCCTCCGGCGCGAGAAGGACGGCGACGAATTCCGGTACGTCATGCCGGACGGCACGCCCGTCGAGGACGAAAAGACGCTGGCGCGCATCAAGTCGCTCGGCATCCCGCCCGCTTACACCGATATTTGGATCTGCCGGCAGGAGAACGGCTACCTTCAGGCGACCGGGCACGACGCGAAGGGCCGCAAGCAGTACCGCTACCACCCGCACTGGCGCGAAACGCGGGATGAGACCAAGTACGAGCACATGATGGCCTTCGGGGACGCCCTGCCCCGCATCCGTGAGCGGGTCGAGCAGGACCTGGCGAAACACGGGCTGACGCGCGAGAAGGTGCTGGCGACGGTCGTGCGCCTGCTGGAGACGACACTCATTCGCGTTGGCAACAAAGAGTACGCCGAGGAGAACGGTCACTACGGCCTGACCACGATGCAGAACGAGCATGTGGACGTAGAGGGCGCGACCCTGCACTTCCACTTCGTCGGCAAGAGCGGCAAGGAGCACACGATTGACATCAAAGATCGGCGGCTGGCCCACGTCGTGCAGCGCCTGCGCGACCTACCGGGCGAGGAGATATTCCAGTACACGGACGATGAGGGGGTGCGGCGGACGATTGCCTCGTCGGACGTGAACGACTACCTGCAAGAGATCACGGGAGAGCACTTCACCGCCAAAGACTTCCGCACCTGGGCGGGGACCGTGCTCGCCTCGCTGGCATTGCAGGAGTTCGAGGCGTTCGACACCAAAACGCAGGCCAAACGAAACGTGACGGCGGCCATCAAAGCCGTTGCCCAGCGGCTCGGCAACACCCCCGCCATCTGCCGCAAGTGCTACGTCCACCCCGCCGTTCTGAACCACTACCTCGACGGCACCATGCTCCAGGCTTTGGAGCAGCGCACCGAGCAGGAGCTAGTAGACACATTGCACTCCCTGCGCCCCGAAGAAGCCGCCGTCATGGCCCTGTTGCAGCGGCGGCTGGCGGAGGAGGCGGCGAAGTGACAAGTCAGAGGGGGAGCGGCGTGAATATGCTTCGCACGGTTTTGAGCGTCGGTCTGGCGGCGGTGCTCTGGCTGACGATGTTATCGAACGCCAAGGCCGCCACGTTCTACGTTTCGCCGGACGGGGATGACGGAGGGCCGGGGTCACACTCTCGGCCCTTCCGGTCTTTGTCGGCGGCCTGCGGCAAGGTGCCGAGCGGCACGAACACCATCCGCCTGTCGGCCGGCCTCTTCCACGAGGCCAAGACCTGTTTGATTCCCCCCGGCGTCTCGGTCGTGGGTGGGGGAGCGGATCGAACCACCCTCTCTTGGTCGGCTACGGAAGACCTGGAAGCCAACCCGCGCCGCATCGCTCCGGACAAGTTCCTGATCCAGATGCGTAACTCGTCCGGCGCTTCCCTGAGCGGATTCCGTCTCAGCGGCGGGTTGGGCAGCGGCGGGCGGGCGCACGGCGGCATCCTGGCACGCCGGGTCAGCCGCGTCCAGATCCATGACATCACCGCTCGCTCTTTCAACCTGTGCGGCATCTATCTGTCCGAGGCGACTGCCTCCAGCGTTCATCACTGCACTGTGGAGGACTGTGGGCATCCGAGTCGGCAGTCGTGTTCCGGGGGCATCCAGGTCGGTGACTTGACCGACTCCTCAGTGCATGACTGCATCGTCCGTGAACACCGTGGGGCTTACGGGATCAAGGGCTGGCGCTTCGCCTGGGGGGATCACGATCCGTCCGGTCCGGGCGACCTGCGCTTGCGCCTGGTGCGCGCCGCGTTCTACCGCAACGACATCCGGGTGCGCCAGCAGGGGGGATGGGGGAACGGGCAGCCCAACATGGCACTGGAACTCTGGGACAGCCGCCCGGAGCGATGTGAGATTTATGAGAATCGGTTCAACGAGTGCGTCTCCCTCGCCGGAGGATTCAGCGCCCCGAAAACGATCCGCGTCCATCACAACAGGTTTGTTTTGGAACCCGGCTATTCGTATGCCATCGAGGTAGAACAGAACAACATGGAGGTGGACCACAACTACTTCGCCAATGGTTACTACCCTCTCGCCAGCTTCACCGACCGCAAGAGTGGGCTGAAGATACATCACAACATCTTTGACGGCATTGAAAAGATCCAATTGCTTTACTTCGCGGGCGGTGTCAGCGACTTCCAATTCGTGAACAACACGGTCTATGTCCATGAGAATTTCCCGATGCTTGTCATGGGGGGCGCCTCGGAAGGCGTCCTGATCGCAAACAACCTGTTCTATAAGACGGGGCCGCCGCAGGCGCCGCCGCTTATTGTCCTGCAAAAAGATGGGAACGGGCAGCAGGCGACTCTCCAGAGTGGAACGCTGAGCGTCACCCATAATGCCTTCAGGAACTGGGCACCGGAAGGGTCCGGCGCGGTCACCGGCGACCCACATTTGGCGCTCTCCGGGCCGCACGCGAGCGGGGAGTTCTTCCGGCCGCTGCCCGGCAGCCCGCTCGTCGGGTCGGGCCTGCCCATCCCAGGGATCGCCTCCGGGCCGCGCCCCGGAGTCGGAGCCGTGGGCGCGGCCCGATGAAGAGGTGAGGGGCGAATGTTCCGCCGGCCCGGCAGTGTCCGTCCTCGCCCCGAGGGGGCCGCCGTCGTGGCCCTGCTGAGTCAGCGGCTGGCAGAGGAAGCGAAGAAAACGTAGGGCACGATTATCGTGACTTAGGACAGCCCAGGGAGGGGTTCAAACAAGGCGACCGCCCCGAAAGCAGGTAAAACGACTCAAGCCTCCTTGCTTCGACATGCCCGTCGGCAAATAGTACATTGGCTCGTCCCGAGTGGCGCGCGTTTGGAGCGGCTCCAATGACCCCAGCCCCGCCCCGTACAAACTCGGCATCGCCCAAGTTAATGAAGTCTTTGCCGTTTTCCGATCCAGCATCCGGCCACGTCGCCGGTGTGTCATTCACAGGGTCAGTTGCTCCATCGGTGAGCAGCACGGTCGCCGCAGGCCGGATCACCTGCCCCAGCGTTTTAGGGGCCATTGCCGTGTGCTGCTGTGCGACCTGTTGGGTCGTCGCACCGGACCAGAGAGCACCACCCACGTTGATGTTGTATATGTAGCTGACGCGGGGTGGGCCGGGGCGCCCGCCAGGCCACCCAACATACAGACGGGCGCCGTTGGCACCTGTCTGGTATTGCGTGTCGTTATGGGATTGACTGTCAGGGCAGACAAAACAGGAATCACTGTGGACGTAGGGGAAAACGAGCTGCGGCCAGAAGGCAAACGGGGTTGAGGCGATGGCACCAGGTGTCATAACTCCATCGCTGTCTTGGGCGTAAAGCAGAAAGGCTTCGCCGAGTTGCCGCTCGTTGGAGAGGCACTGCGTCTGGCGTCCCCGCTCGCGGATGCCCACGAAGACCGGGAACAGAATGGCGGCGATCACGGCGATGATGCCGATGACGACGAGTAGTTCGATGAGGGTGAAAGCGCTGCGACCACGACCGAGTTTCCTGCTGTCCATTGGCAGCCTCCTTGTGACACGATAACGAGTAGAACGGGGGACACGAGTAGAAGGGTTCGCAGCCAGCAATACCTTGACAACCCGCCCGTGTTTAGGCTAAAGTAGCCTCATGGAATACACGCCCCAGGAAGTCGAGTGCATCACGCAGGATGTCATCGAGAAGTATCAGAAGTTCGTCAACCCGACCCAGGTGGCCCTGCTCAAAGTCGGCGGGTTTGACCACATCGAGCACCACGCCGAGGGGGTGACGCTGACCGACCTGGAAGGCAATTCCTACATTGACTGCCTGGGCGGCTACGGCGTCTTCTCGCTCGGCCATCGGCACCCCAAAGTGGTCGCCGCCGTCAAGCGGCAGTTGGATTTGATCCCGCTGGCCTCCAAGACGTTTCTGAACAGGCCATTAGCCGACCTGTCGGCGAAGCTGGCCGAACTGACCCCTGGTGATCTCCAATACTCCTTTATCAGCAACTCCGGGGCCGAGGCCGCCGAGGCGGCCCTGAAGATCGCCCGCATGGCCTCGGGCAAGACCGACTTCGTCTCGACCGAGGGCGCGTACCACGGCAAGACGATGGGCGCGCTGTCCGTGACGGGGCGCGAAGTCTACCGCAAGCCTTTCGAGCCGATGCTGCCCGGCGGCCATTTCGTCCCATTCAACGACGCCGACGCCATCGAGTCGGTCATCACGGACAAGACGGCGGCCGTCATCCTGGAACCCGTGCAGGGCGAAGGCGGCATCCAGGTCCCCTCCCCCGACTACTTCCCGCGCGTCCGCGAGATCTGCGACCGGCATGACGTCCTGCTGATCGTGGACGAGGTGCAGACGGGCCTGGGGCGGACCGGCAAGATGTTCGCCGTGAACCACTGGGACGTCGCCGCTGACATTATGACATTAGCAAAAGCGCTGGGCGGCGGCGTCATGCCCATCGGCGCGACCCTGGCGACGCCCGCCATTTGGAACAAGGTCTTCCACGAGAACCCGTTCATCCACACCACGACCTTTGGCGGCGGCGAGCTGGCCTGCGCTGCCGCCCTGGCCGCCCTCGAAGTGACCGTAGACGAAGACCTGCCCGCCCGCGCGCGCGAAAACGGCGCGTACTTCCTGGACGGCCTCAAACGCATCCAGGCGGAGCACCCGAACATCCTCAAAGAAGCGCGCGGCCTGGGCCTGATGCTCGGCGTCGAGTTCACCGACAGCGACATCGGCAAGCTGGTCATCGGCACGATGGTCCACCGGGGCGTCATCGCGGCGTATACGCTCAACAACGCCCGCGTGATCCGTTTCGAGCCGCCTCTCATCATCACCCGCGCCCAGATTGACCAGGTGCTCGAAGTCTTCGCGGCAGGCGTCCAGGACGCGATTGACCTGCTGGGGGATTTGATCTAGCGAGTGGAGCACACAATTGGACACACAATTTGACCGGCTGACCGGCCTTCTCAACAGAGAGGCTCTGCGCGCTGTAGGCGAAGAGCTTATTGCAGAGGCGCGGACCAGTGGCGGCATGTTAGGTTTTATCCATGCCGACATTGATGGGATGAAGTACACCGACGACATGTACGGCTTCCCGGCTGGCGACCGGCTGATCGTGAGCATCGCCCAAGTCATTCAGGCGCGTTTCCCAGAACGCGCGGTGGCCGGTCGTGTCGGGGGCGACGAGTTCTTGATTATCATGCCAACGATGAACGAGGGGAAAACCGAGGCACTTGCTGAGGCTATGCGCGCGGAAGCGAAAACCATCATCGTCATGGGCGGCAGAGATGACGAAGTTCCAACTGAGCCAGTAACATTGACGCTCGGACTATCTTCCTATCCGCGACATGGCGAGGACTTGGAAACGCTTTGGATAGCCGCAGAAGAGGCCACCCATGCAGGCAAACATTCCGGCAGAGATCGTGTGTGTTGGCCGGATTCTGGGTAATTTGTGCTTGTGAGCTTCACGCCTCACATCGGCAGTCCAAGACAACGAAGGAGCAGAATGATGAACACCCGCCCGTTTGCCTTTTTCGCTCTGGCCGCCACACTGGGCGGCTTGTTCAGCCCATCACACGCCCAAACGCCCGCCTCCAACCCGCCCGGCAGCTATCAGCCGCTTTCGCCGACCGCCGCAAAAGTCACCCTGCCCAATGGCAAGACGGTTCCCGGCAACGTCGTGGGGCAGTACGTCACCAAGAGCGGCGCCTACTATGTCGTGGAAACGCGCCGGGGCCGAACCGTGGTGGATCAGTGGGCGCTCCTCGGCCTGCCTTCGCTCCCGCCCCACCCTGACCGGCGCCACCACCCGCTGCCGAACGTCCACCGTTTCCACTGATGGAGAGGAGGATATCATGGCTCGGAAGGATGCATCGCACGGGCATAAACCCACATCAGGCTTTACCCTGACTGAGCTGCTTTCTGTGCTGGCGATCCTGGCTGTTCTGGTCGCCATTTTCTTCCCCTTGTTTCAGCAGCCCCGTTCTTCCCCAAATGGAGCGGTTCAGGATGGCTCCGGCAAGCCCCTTCCCAGCGCAGTCCTGCGCTTCCGGAACCCGGCAGGTCACATCGTCGCCACAGTCACAGCCGACGACTACGGCGGCTTCCGACGTGATAGTCTGGATGCCCTTAGCAAGAACGCCGTGGACGGATTCGGTCTGACGCGCGCCCGCCGTCGTACCGGCGCAGGCACCCTTTACACCTTTACGCCGCTCGGCACCCACATCGCCACCTTCCGCGACACATCGGGGAACCCCATCGCAGGGCTGGCTGTCTCCGTTGGTCCTGACATACATACTTGGCAGTGGCCTTTTCACGAGCCGTTTGACTCAGTCTCGGACAATAAAGGCATCATTCAGGTCGTCAATACTCCCACCGGCGGGCGTTTTGGCTTCCAAAGCCAAGACCCCAATTACATCGTCGAGCGAACTCAAGTGACTGTTGGCGGGAACACGATTCGCTACGCCGTCACCGTCACCGCGCCCGCCACAATCACCGGCTGCCTGCGGGGAGAAGACGGCCGGCCCCTCCGAGGCTACAAGGCGTTCGCAACGGTCAGCCCCGACCTGAACCACTTCGACCGCTGGTACGCCGACTCCCTCGTCACCGGGCTGACGGGCCGCTTCCGCATCACGAATCTGCGGGCGCGCACCTACTATGTGAGCGTCGCCCCGGCGCGCGGCTACCATGCCCTCCTCCCCGCCCAGCGCGTCACCCTCGCCAGCGGTCAGACGGCGGAAGTCAGCCTGCGGGCGGACGGCGCAGACATGGAGCAAACACCCGATGCCCCCTGAACCCAGCCGCTCCTTTGTCGGCGTCCTGCTCGGCTTCGCCTGCGTCTTCTTCCTGTTCGTGAAGCGCGAGGAGAAGAAGCCAAAGTTGGACGACGCCGAGACCCTGCTTCAACTCGCCCAATCGCAAATGCGGGAGGCCCAGGCGAAGAACCGCGAGCGCGCCGTCGAAGCCATCACGCAGAAGAATAATCTGCAAGCGTTGGCTGACCAGACGCGGAAGATGGTGGATAACCTGGCGGCAAAGGCGCACAAGGCCCGTGAAGACGGGAACCTTGATTTAGAGCGTCAACTGAGCGTGGAACAGAGTCGCTATCAGCGGTCACTGGATCGCATGGGGACGGGCCTGCAAAGCGCCATCGAAGCCGCAGAAGCAGTCAAAGTCGCCATGCGGCGCGAAGAAGAAATAATCCGGTCGAAAACCGCAGAGGCGTTGAGCATGAAGGCGCTCTACAGGCAGGCGCAGATCGAGTTTGAGATCGAAAAGAGCCGGCTGGGCCTGACGACCACCAAAGCGGGAGAGTTATTCGAGCGCGCCCAGGCCAAAATTCAGCAGGCACAGGCGCGGCGGGACTTGATGGCGCAGGTACGGAAGACGGCGGAAGTGCTGGAAGCCGCCGCCGAGGAAGCGACGCGCAAAGGGGACACGGAGATGAGCCGACGGCTGTTGGCGGAGCGGGATGAGCTAAAGAAGGCGGCACTGAACCCGAAGATATGGAGTAGTTGAGATGAACTGGCAAGATTTGGCGTTGTTCGCAACAGTGGTTCTATTGCTGCGCTTCGGACACAAGCTGGCTGAGTTCGGGAGTCGACTTGGGGGCGGCATTGGTAGGAATGGCGGGCCGGGTGGGCCAGCGGCAGCCTGAGCGGTCTTGATACGGCAGACGAAGAAAAGGGGCGCGGCTTACGCCGCGCCCCTCCTTTGTATCTACCGACCGGACGATTTAGTAATCGTCGTCGTCATGGCCGGCGCTAGCGTTGCCGCCCTTGCTCTTTTCCTTCTTCTCGACGATCAGCGAGTTGGTCGAGAGGATCATGCCGGCGATGGACGAGGCGTTCTGCAAGGCGGAGCGGGTGACTTTGACCGGGTCCACGATGCCCGCCGCGACGAGGTCCACATACTCTTCGGTCAGGGCGTTCAGGCCCTGGCCCGCCGGGAGGGACTTGACCTTCTGCACGACGACGGAGCCTTCCAGCCCAGCGTTCTGGGCGATCTGGCGCAGCGGCTCTTCGAGGGCGCGGCGGACGATGTTCACACCGACCTTCTCGTCGCCCTCAAGCTGGAGGCTGTCCAGGGCGGGGATGATGGACACCAGGGTCGCGCCGCCGCCGGCGATGATGCCTTCCTCGACCGCCGCGCGGGTGGCGGACAGGGCATCCTCGAAGCGGTGCTTCTTTTCTTTCAGCGCGGTCTCGGTGGCCGCGCCGACCTGGATGACGGCGACGCCGCCCGCCAGCTTCGCCAGCCGCTCCTGGAGCTTCTCTTTGTCATAGGACGAGTCGGTGTTCTCGATCTGGCGGCGGATCTGCTCGATCCGGCCCTTCACGGCGTCGGTCTGGCCGCCGCCTTCCACGACCGTCGTGTCCTCTTTGGTGATGACGATCTTCTTGGCCGAACCCAGGTCGGTCACCTCGACGCCGTCCAGCTTGATGCCGAGGTCTTCGGTCAGGAACCGGCCGCCGGTCAGGACGCCGATGTCCTCCATCATGGCCTTGCGGCGGTCACCGAAGCCGGGGGCCTTGACCGCGACCACGTTCAGGATGCCGCGCAGCTTGTTGACCACCAGGGTCGCCAGGGCCTCGCCGTCCACGTCCTCGGCGATGATCAGCAGGGGCCGGCGGGACTGGGAGATCTTTTCCAGCAGCGGGATCAGGTCCTGCGCGCTGGAAATCTTCTTCTCGTGCAGCAGGATCAGGGGGTTTTCTAACGTCGCTTCCTGGCGCTCGGGGTCGGTGACGAAGTAGGGCGAAATGAAGCCCTTGTCGAACTGCAAGCCTTCCACCACGTCCAGCGTGGTGTCCGTGCCCTTGCTCTCCTCGACCGTGATGACGCCGTCCTTGCCCACTTTGTCCAGGGCCTCGGCGATCATGTTGCCTATCTCGGGGTCGTTGCCCGAAATGGACGCGACCTGGGCGATGCTCGCCTTGTCGGTGATCTCGATCTTGCGCGACTTCAGCTCCTCGACGGCCTTCTCAACGGCCAGCTCGATGCCGCGCCGGAGGGCGATGGGGTTGCCGCCGGCGGCGACGTAGCGCAGGCCCTCGTTCACGATGGCCTGGGCGAGCACGGTGGCCGTCGTGGTGCCGTCGCCGGCCACGTCGTTGGTCTTCGAGGCGACCTCACGGACGAGCTGCGCGCCCATGTTCTCATACGGGTCGTCCAGCTCGATTTCCTTAGCGACGGTAACGCCGTCCTTGGTGATGGTCGGGCTGCCCCACTTCTTGTCAAGGACGACGTTGCGGCCCTTCGGGCCGAGCGTGACTTTGACGGCGTTGGCGACGGCGTTGGCACCGCGCTCCAGCGCGCGCCGAGCTTCTTCATCAAACAGCAATGTCTTGGCTGCCATTGGTTAGTGTTCTCCTATGCGACTGTCGGGGCGTGATTCATCGCGCCCGTAAATGATGAACAGAGAGGAACGCACAAGGGCGCGATGAATCGCGCCCCTACGTCATCGGCTAGGCGCGCACGGCGTAGATCTGGTCTTCGTCCAGGATCATGTATTCCTGGCCTTCCAGCTTCAGCTCGGTGCCGCCGTACTTGGAATAGATGACCTTGTCGCCTACGGACACGGTCAGGGTCGAGCGGGAGCCGTCATCCAGGACGCGGCCCGGCCCGACGGCGATGACTTCGCCCTCCTGGGGCTTCTGCTGGGCGGAATCGGGGATGAAGATGCCGCCGCTGGTCTGGGCCTCGGCCTCGCTGGGCTTGACCAGCACTTTGTCGGCCAGGGGCCGGAAGTTGACTGCCATGTGAAATTGTCTCCTCGTCACAGTTCGTAAAGTTGCGTTTGTAAACCCTGTTTTTAGCACTCGCAGGTGGTGAGTGCTAAAACTGCTCTTATTCTACTCGTTCGCCACAAAATTGTCAAGGACTTGACGTATGTGTTTGTGAGGTGGGAACGCGGGAATAACAAAGCAACTTTTGACTGGGAGGAACCCACAAAAATGGACAAGGGGTTGTCTCCTTTAGGGTTTAGTCTTTTAGAATCTAGTTAAAAACAGCAAAACAGAGCAGTTTTGCTTCTGACAAAAGTGCCGAAAATGGCCTTTTGACATAGATTCTAAGAATCACGCTAACGACGTAAGCGGTGCGGCTAACGAGCTAGGGACAAGCAGCCTTGCTTTAGCGGGCGGTATCTGATTGATGACGCACCCAATTCGACGTACCCGATTCGACAAACCGCGCTCCTGCTAATCGCCGCCCTCGGCCTGACCGTCTCCGCCGCCCACGCCGGCAGCCTCAAAGAAGGTCTCCTAATGCCCCTGCGCTCTCTATCCCCGGCCCCTCCGTCCCGCTTCGGAACCGTCTCCGTTTGCGGCGTCCCCCTCCGGGGTAGAAGCCATTGTTGGAAAGGCGGGATAAGAGAGCAGTAAGTAACCCCCGCCTAAAGGCTGGGGGCTTTGCCACTCACCGCTAGGCGGTTGCGACGATAGGCCGACTTACGGAGGCCCATGTCCATATCCCCGAAGAGGACTAGACCATCTGAAACAGCCTTGTGGCTGAAAGCAGATACGTCTGAATGTTTTACCTAGCGAGACGCATTGAGTCGCTAGAACCAGAGACATTCACTTGTCAAGGCGTCTGTTTGGTGAGAAATCACTTGGAAACCTTGGTGAGAAATCACTTGGAAACCGTTGGCTCACTGGTTAGCGAGTGCCTTACAGACATACGGATTATACCCGAAAGCGCGTTATACTCGAAAGCGCGTTCGTATAAACGCAGGCTCGTCAATGCCGACTTAATCTAATGTCAATGCCGACCTGCGAAGCAAGGATTGATACCTAATCTATTTGGGCAATTCCTCTTGGGCAGTTCCTCCCCTGCCTAAAGGCATTAGACACGGGCACGCTAAGGGGTCTCCTTACCGATGTATACGAAAGGTTTTGTTATGAAACTCAAAAAATTAAAGAATCAGGTAATCGTCATCACCGGAGCCTCCTCGGGCATTGGGCTGGTGACGGCGCGGCTGGCGGCGAAGGCAGGGGCCAAGCTGGTCCTGGCGGCGCGCAGCCGGGGCGCACTGACGCAGCTCGTGGACGAGATCACGAAGGCGGGCGGGAAGGCAGTCAGCGTGGTCGCGGATGTCGGCGACCCGGACGATGTGCGGGCCATCGCGCGGGTGGCCGTGGAAAAGTTCGGCGGGTTCGACACCTGGGTCAACGACGCGGGCGTCTCCATCTACGGCAAGGTCGTGGACACGCCCGTCGAGGACATGCGGCGTCAATTCGAGACCAACTACTGGGGCGTGGTCTACGGCTCTTTGGAGGCTGTCGCCCACCTGCGGACGCGCGGCGGGGCGCTGATCAATGTCGGCAGCACGCTGTCGGAGCGGGCCGCCATCTTGCAGGGCAGTTACAGCGCCAGCAAGCACGCCGTCAAGGGCTTCACCGACGCCCTGCGGATGGAGTTGGCCCTGGACAACGCGCCGGTTTCGGTCACGCTGATCAAGCCCGGCCCCATTGACACCCCCTACACCCTGAACGCCAAGAACTACATGGACTCGGAGGCCCGGCACCCCGCGCCCGCCTATGCGCCCGAAGTGGTGGCACGGGCGATCCTGCGCGCGGCCCAGAAGCCCAAGCGTGAGGTGTTTGTGGGCGGCGGCAGACGTGGCATCGCGCTCCTGGGCGTCCTGGCCCCGCCGGTCTCGGATGCGTTCATGCGGAAAGTCATGGCGCCGCAGTCCAAGCTGAAGCAGCAGCCGCCGAGCCGGAAGAACGCGCTGGACGCTCCCTCAAACCGCCTCCAGGAGCGCGGCAACTTCCCCGGCCACACGCGCGAAACGAGCCTGTACACCTTCAGCGCCTTCCACCGGAAACTGACCGGGGCCTTGCTGTTGGGCGCGACCCTGGCCTTCTACGTCTGGCGCCAGGGCAAAAATGACGGGGGTGACACGCCGCCGTCCCGCCCCCCGTCCGACACCTCCCGTCCCGATCCGGCCCCGCAAGCGCCCGAGCCGGCCCCGCAAGCGGTCGTCATTGACACCGTGGAAGTGGTAGACACGCCCGAGGGGGCAGTCGTGATCGAGACGATGGAAGTGGTAGACGTAGCGGATGTGGGCAACGTGACGGCGGTGATGGACCGGGCGGAAGTGCTGGGAGAGGGCACCAACTAAACCAACAGCAGCAACATCGCACTGGTAACCGGCTCCTCTGCCCGCGAAGGCGGGGAGTTGCCCTTCTAAAGCACGGGGGTTCAGCCCCGTGAGCAGGAAGAGCAGGACAGGAAAGAAAGGTAGGGGCAAGCCCTACCCCTACACGGACATCACCGCCTTTCCGTAGCAGGGCTTGTCCCTGCCCTCCTTCTTGTCCTATCCCCGCAGGAAACGCCGCCCCCTGTCCCGAACTAGGAGGGCATGGCAACCACGGACAAAGAGCGACAGCGATTGGAAGATTTGCGGCAGCAGCGCCCCGGCGCCGAATGGCGGCGCTGGGGGCCGTATGTCTCCGCCCGCGCCTGGGGCACCGTCCGCGAGGACTACTCGCCGGGCGGCAGCGCCTGGGACTTCCTGCCCCACGACCACGCCCGCTCCAAAGCCTACCGCTGGAACGAGGACGGCTTGGCCGCGATCTGCGACGACCAGCAGCGCCTCTGCTTCGGCCTGGCCCTGTGGAACGGGCGCGACCCCATCCTCAAGGAGCGTCCCTTCGGCCTGTCCGGGCCGGAAGGCAACCACGGCGAGGACGTCAAGGAGTATTACTTCTTCCTCGACAACCTGCCCTCCCACGCCTACATGAAGATGCTGTATAAGTATCCCCAAGCCGCGTTCCCTTACGAAGATTTAGTCAAAACGAACGCCGCGCGCACCAAACACGACCCTGAATACGAGCTGCTGGACACCGGCGTCTTCGCGGACAGCAAGTATTGGGACGTGACCGTCGAGTACGCCAAAGCCTCCCCCGACGACATCCTCATCCAGATCACGGCGGCCAACCGGGGGCCGGACGCCGCCACGCTGGACATCCTGCCGACGCTCTGGTATCGCAACGTCTGGGCCTGGGGCTGGGACCACCCCAAAAACGCCCGACCGGAAATGAAACGGGGGCAGGGAACAGGCGCCACCATCGAGGCCGGTCATCACGAGATGGGGCCGCATTACCTGCTCTGCCAGGGGACGCCCGCTCTGCTGTTCACCGAGAACGAAACCAACACCCATCGGCTCTACGGCGTGGACAACCCGACGCCCCACGTCAAGGACGGCCTCAACGATTACCTCGTCGGCGGCATCGAGGGCGCGGTCAATCCCGCCGGGACGGGGACAAAAGCCTGCGCCCGCTACCGCGTCACGGTCGGGGGCGGCGGGGAAACCACGATCCGCCTGCGGCTGACCGACCAGGTCCTCGCGCCGGACCCTTTCGGGCCGGGCTTCGATCAGGTTCTTGCCGCCCGCGTCGCCGAGGCCGACGCCTTCTACGCCTCCATCGGCTCCGCCGAACTCTCGCCCGATGCCCGCCGCGTCATGCGCCAGGCATTCGCCGGGCTGCTCTGGTCCAAGCAGTTCTATAAGTACGACGTCATCCACTGGCTTCAGGGCGATCCCGACGAGCCGAAGCCCCCGGCCTCCCGCCTGGAAGGCCGCAACCACGAGTGGCGGCACCTCAACGCCAAAGACATCATCTCCATGCCGGATACCTGGGAATACCCCTGGTTTGCCGCCTGGGACCTCGCCTTCCACTGCATCCCGCTGGCCGTCATTGACCCGCAGTTCGCCAAAGAGCAGCTTCTGCTGCTCGGCCACGAGTGGTATCAGCACCCCAACGGCCAGCTCCCCGCCTACGAATGGGCCTTCGGCGACGTCAACCCGCCCGTCCAGGCCTGGGCCGCCCTGCGCGTCTACCAGATCGAGGGGCGCGTTTTAGAGAAAGAGGGCGACTTCCTGTTCCTGGAGAAGATGTTCCACAAGCTGCTGATGAACTTCACCTGGTGGGTCAACCGCAAGGACGCCGAGGGCAAAAACGTCTTCCAGGGCGGCTTTCTGGGGCTGGACAACATCGGCCTGTTCGACCGCTCCCAGCCCCTCCCCACCGGCGGCTACCTGGAGCAGTCCGACGGCACTTCGTGGATGGCGATGTTCTGCCTCAACATGCTCTCCATCGCTCTGGAACTGACCCGGCGCGACCCCTCTTACGAGGACATGGCGACCAAGTTCTTCGAGCACTTCGTCTACATCGCCCACGCCATGAACACGATGGGCAAGGCCGACGTGGACCTGTTCGACGAGGAGGACGGCTGCTACTACGACGTCCTGCACCACCCCGACGGCGCCAACGAGTTCCTGCGCGTCCGCTCCATGGTCGGGCTGATCCCCCTGCTGGCCGTGGACACGATGGACGAGGACGAGTACGCTGCCCTCGGCGACTTCCAGCAGCGCATCGCCTGGTTCCTCGCCAACCGCCCCGAACTCGTCAAAAACGTCGCCGACCTGTGCGAGACCGGCCACCATGGCCGCCGCCTGCTTTCCATCGTCAGCCCTGACCGCCTGCGGACTATCCTCACCCGGATGCTCGACGAGACCGAGTTCCTGTCCCCCCACGGCATCCGCGCCGTCTCCCGCTTCCACCTCGATCACCCCGTCGTGATGACCGTCAACGGCATCGTCTACCGCGTGGACTACGAGCCGGCCGAATCCACCACCGGCCTGTTCGGCGGCAACTCCAACTGGCGCGGCCCCGTCTGGTTCCCCCTCAACTACCTGCTCATCGAGGCCCTGCAAAAGTACGATTACTACCTCGGCCCCGACTTCACCGTCCCGTTCCCCACCGGGTCGGGCCAGTCCCTGACGCTTGCCCAAGTCGCCGCCGAGCTGTCCCGCCGCCTCACCCGCACCTTCCTCCGGGGCGACGACGGCCGCCGCCCCGTCTACGGCGGCACCGAAGTCTTCCAGACCGACCCCCACTGGAACGACCTCCTCCTCTATTTTGAATACTTCCACGGCGACAACGGGGCCGGCATCGGCGCCAGCCACCAGACCGGCTGGACCGGCCTCGTCGCCAAACTCATCGAGCAGAGCGGGGAGTGAAGGGACACAACATGCCGCCGCTGGGATTCACGGATGAAGAGCAGTTCGTCGAGGCCGCGCGCCGTTTCCGCGCCGCCGCAGGCGTGGAAGACGCCGTGGTCGGCATCCGGGGCAGCGCTTCCACCGGGCAGAGCGCACAAACCGGAGCGGCCTTTGGGCCGGCGAGCGACCTGGACTTTTTCTTGGTGAGTGATACGCTCTACCAACAAGCGCTGTCTGCCGGGGCCAACAACACCAAGGGCGCGCTCCGGGTCGGGGCAACCCAGCGCTATTTCCCTACACTGGCTGCTGTAGAGAAATCACTGAGCGCGGAACTTGGCCGAAAAACAACGGTCCGTATCTTTAGCCGGGTCGGGTATGATTTAGTCAAAGCTGCAACCGACCTTGTGGGAGAATGACGCATGGAAGTCTATTTTAAGACGGACATGGCCTTCGACGCCCTCGCGCAGACGCTGCGCGAGACGCTGAACCTGCCGGACCATAACCGCCTACCCTATGCCCGAGACCAGGAGCGGCACGGCGCCAACCGGGGCGGCGACTACTACCTCTTTGAAGCCTTCGGCCTGGAGCTAAATCTGCTGCGGAACATCGGAGAAGTGGCCGTCCCCGAACGCGCCGAGTGCCCTTATTATCTTTTCGCGGAAGCCGGCCCCGAAACTGACCTGGAGATGACCGACTGCATCACCCGTCAAATCTACACCGTCATGCGCCGGACGGGCCTGGAAGTAGAACTCGCTTCGCTGGCAGCCTGAAACACTTTGAACTCATCGAGCCAAGCGGGCAATAGGAGGAACATGTCACAGGTAGGAGAACCCGCCGCCGAGTACGCGCGCCGCAAAAGCGATGGACCAGAAGCCCCCAGCCTGTTCGGGCCACCGACTAAAAAGGGCGTTCTCACCGACGCAGGGCTATTGCCGCATCGATCTGAGGCGCCCTGCGTCTACTACGCGCACCCGCACGGCCAAGTATGGCTTGGCGACGCCATCGCCTGGCTCTGCTCGCTGCCGTCCGAGTCCGCCGACCTGGCCTTTTTCGACCCGCCCTACGGCATCAAAAAGGCCGAGTGGGACACCTTTGAGTCGCAGCAGGAGTACGTCCGCTGGTCCCTCCAGTGGATCGAGCAGGCCGCCCGCGTCCTCAAGCCCACCGGCACGCTCTACATCTGCGGCTTCTCCGAAATCCTCGCCGATTTGAAGCTCCCCGCCTCCGCCTTCTTCCAGGGCTGCCGCTGGCTCGTCTGGCACTACAAAAACAAGGCCAACCTCGGCGGCGACTGGGGCCGCTCCCATGAAAGCCTCCTCCACTTCCGAAAATCCAAGCAGTTCACAATGAACATAGATGACGTGCGTATCCCCTACGGCAGCCACACCCTAAAGTATCCCGAACACCCCCAGGCCGAATCCAGCCAGTACGGGAAGGGCAGCCAACAGGGCCGCCTCTGGCACCCGCACCCCAACGGCGCGAAGCCCAAAGACGTGCTGGAAATCCCCACCACCTGCAACGGGATGCATGAAAAGACGCCGCACCCGACCCAAAAACCCGAAGAGCTTCTGCGCGCCATTGTCCTCGCCTCCTCCAATCCCGGCGACCTCGTCCTTGACGCCTTCCTCGGCTCCGGCACCACGGCCGTCGTCGCCGAGCAGCTAGGCCGCCGCTGGCTGGGCTGCGACCGCAGCCCCGAATACTGCGGCTGGGCCGCCGAGCGGATCGAACTGGTGGAAGACTGGCCCGTCGAGAAGTGGATACGCTACGACCAGGAAAACGCCGCCCGCAGAAAGTCCATCCGACGTGGACACTGTGAGGTGGGGTAGAAAGCGAGCGGAATAACGTGAACGCCAAAGAACTACCAGAACCGCAATGGACTGCTTTCCATGACCGCATCCGCCAAATTCTGACCCACGCCCGCTCCCGCGCCTGGCAGGCTCTCAACACAGAAATGGTCACGGCCTATTGGGAAATAGGCCGTGCCATCGCCGAAGAGGAACTGCGGGGCGCGACGCGCGCGGAGTACGGCAAACAGGTTGTCGCCGCCCTTTCCGAACGTCTTTCAGAAGAGTTCGGCAAAGGTTTTGATCGCTCCAACCTCTGGCACATGCGAACATTCTATGTCATGTTCCCAATTCCCGACGCACTGCGTCGAGAATTGACTTGGACTCACTACCGTCTGTTGCTGCGCGTGGAAAACCCGGATGCCCGCGCCTTTTATGAGGCGGAATCCGTTGCCGCCCGCTGGTCCACCCGCGAGCTGGAACGTCAGATCAACTCCCTGCTCTTTGAGCGCCTTGCCCTGAGCCGTGACAAGGCGGGCGTCCTCGCGCTCGCCCAGGAAGGCCACACCGTCCATCAGCCCGCCGATCTCGTGAAAGACCCGTATGTGCTTGAGTTCACCGGGCTGCGGCAGGACGCGCACTTCCTGGAAGCCGATCTGGAGAGCGCCCTGCTGGAGAAGCTCCAGCAGTTCCTGCTTGAACTCGGCAAAGGCTTCGCCTTCATGGGGCGGCAGCAGCGCATCACACTCGACGGCCGTCATTTCTATGTGGACTTGGTCTTCTACAACCGGCTCACGCGCAGTTTCGTCCTGCTGGACCTGAAAATCGGCGACCTGACGCACCAAGACTTGGGCCAGATGCAGATGTATGTCAACTACTACGCGCGGGAGATGACCCAGGAAGGCGAGAACCCGCCCCTCGGCATCGTGCTCTGTACCGACAAGAGTGAGGCCGTCGTCCGCTACACCCTGCCGGAAGGCAACACCCAGATATTCGCGTCACGCTACAAGCTCTATCTGCCGACCGAAGACGAACTCATCAGCGAGCTTCAGCGGGAACGCCAAACCCTAGAACGGGAAAGGCTGCTGTCGCAAGAAGATGAGGATAACAAGGCGACAAAGCAGGGCGGAGAGTAGCCGTCGTGCCCCTGCCCATGATTACACCCGAAGCACCATTCCCACCGCCCCACTGGCGGCGTCTTGCCCTGATCGCTTCCATGTTTCTGACGACCGCCGCCTTTGGGTTCTTGCAGCCGTTCGTGCCGCTGTATCTGGCGGCGGCGGGGCTGACGACCGGGCAGATCGGGCTGGTAGTCGGGGTGGGGACGGGGCTGACCCTGCTGGTGCAGCCGCTCCTGGGGCGTCTGTCCGACTTTTGGGACGCGCGACGGCCCCTGATGGTCGCGGCGGCGCTGGTTGCAGGGGGCGCGTATGTCGGCTACACCCGCGCGCCCGACGGCAGTTTATGGGTGTTCCTGCTGCTGACCTGTCTCGGCGTAAACGGCACGCAGTACCTGAACGGGGTAGGCGGCGTACTGGTGGGCCGGATCGTGGGCCGCGCGAGCGGGGGCGGGGCGGCCTACGCGGGCTACCGGGTCTGGGGATCGGTCGGGTACATCCTGGTCGCGCTCACGACGGGCCTCCTGGTCACGCGGTCGCTTGGCCCCCACCCAGGCGCGCACGCGCTGCCGGGGCTGGGCCGCGCCGCGTTGACGCCCGTGTTCACGTCCGGCTTCTGGCTGTTCGCCCTGCTGGCTGGGGTCTCAACCCTGGTGCCCGATCCCAAGAGGGACATTGCCGAAGCCGGGCCGGAGCCGCGCTCCGCCGTGCAGACGACTCCGGTCGCGGCCAATGTCCAGGCGTTCTTGCTGGCGCTGTTCCTGTACCAGTTCGCGCTCTACGGCGCGTCCTCGTACCTGAGCCTGTACTTGAAGGCGCTGGGCGCGACGCCGCTCTGGATCACGGCCGTGTTCGCGACCGGCGTCGTCTGCGAGGTCCTCGTGATGAAGCAAGTGGGGCGGCTCACGGACCGCTATGGGCGACGGCCCGCCCTGGCAGTTGCCTTCCTGCTGATGCCGCTGCGACTCCTGGCCTACATCCCCGCCCACACGCCGCTGGCGGTGCTGCTCGTTCAGGCGCTGCACGGGCTGAACTTCGGCATCATGGGCGCGGTCTCGGTCGTCTTCATCAACGACCTGGCGACGGACGGGGGCCGGGGGGCGGCGCAGGCGCGGCTGTTCGGCGTGCAGGGCCTCGCCACCGCGCTGGGGCCGGTCGCCTGCGGGTTCATCGCGCAGCGCCTGGGCATCGGGTGGATGTTCGCGGCGATGTCGCTGGTCGGCATGGCGGGCGCGGCCGTCTTCCTCCTGCGGGTGCAGGAATCCCACCCCGCGCCGCTGCCGCTGTCCCGGCGGGGGCCGGCCGCCTTGCACCCCTTGTACCGCCTGCTGTCCCTGCCGCTGTTGCCCGCTAACGTCCCCCCAGGCCGGTGAAGGAGACGCCTTCAATGAAGTAGCGCTGGGTGAAAAAGAACAGCACGATCACGGGCAGGACGACGAGGGTCGTCGCCGCCATCAGCAGCCCCGGTTCGCCGCCGTGGGCGGCGTTGTAAAGCTGAAGCACATACGACAGCGGCATCTTTTCGGGCGACGAGATGTAGATCAAAGGCCCCAGGAAGTCTTTCCAGGCTCCCAAAAAGGTCATGATCGTGACGGCGGCCAGGGCGGGCTTGACCAGCGGCATCATGACGCGCCACCAGGTCGTAAACGGCCCGCACCCGTCAATCTTGGCCGCGTCCTCCAGCTCCTGCGGGATGCCCATGAAGAACTGCCGCAGCAGGAACACGCTGAAGGCGGACGCGAAGAACGACGGCACCCACAGGGGCAGCAGCGTGTCTATCCAGTGCAGTTGCCGAAAGATCAGGAAGCGCGGCATCATCGTCACGGCGTCCGGCAGCATCATGGTCGCCAGCAGGACGCCGAACAGCCAGTCCTTGCCCGGCCAGCGCATCCGCGCGAACCCGTAGGCGACGAAGCTCGACGACAGCACGGTGCCCAGCACGGACATGGTGGCGATAATCAGCGTGTTGGCGAGGTTGAGCAGCCCGTAGCCGCTGTCCGGCGGCAAAAACTGAAGGGCGTCCGGGTAGTTCTTCCAGAGCACGGGATGCGGCACCCAGACCGGCGGGTACACGGCGATCTGCGCGTCGGTCTTGAGCGACGTGACGACCAGCCAGACGAACGGCACCAGGAACAGGGCCGACCCCGAGAGCAGCGCCAGATGCAGCAACGTCAGCTTCGCCTCCCGCTCCGGCACCAGCGCCTCGCGCGGAGCCAGCGCCCGCGTCAGCCCCAGCGTCCCCGCCAGCAGAAGGACGCCCACCAGGGGCAGCCGCATTGGAGGCGCGGCGAAGGCGGCAATCAGAACCGCCACGAGCGGCAGTGCGAGGAGGGCCACAACGAGCGGCTTTTCGCGCCGCCGGAACGCGCGCAGGGCATGGGCCGCCCACAGGGTCAGGGCCGCGTAGCCGAGCAGGGCGGAGAAGAGCCAGAAGAGTGGACCATTCGGCATCTTATTTCCCCTCCGTCTCGTAATGCACCCAGCGTGGGGCCAGCTTGAGCTGGCCCAGGGTCAGGCCGAGGATCAGGATGAACAGCAGCCACGCCAGGGCGCTGGCATAACCCATCTTGAAGTATTGAAAGGCGTTATTGAAGAGATAGACCACGGGGACCAGCAGGCTGTCGTCCGGCCCGGTGCTGCTGCCCCCGCTCGTGCCGCCCAGGATGTAGGCCGTTTCAAACGTCTGCAAGGCCCCGATCGTGCCCATGATCAGGTTGAAAAAGATGTACGGCGAGAGCATCGGGAGCGTGACATGGCGGAACTGGGACCACCAGCTCGCCCCGTCCAGCGAGGCCGCCTCGTAAAGCGTGGGGGAGATGGACTGGAGGCCGGCCAGCCACAGGATCATGCCGCCGCCCGCCCCCCACAGGCCCATGAAGATCAGCCCCGGCTTGGCCCAGGACGGCACTGAAAGCCAGCCCGGCGGGGGCAGGCCCAGCCAGTGCGACAACGTCGCGTGCCACGCGGCGTTCACCAGACCCCGGTTCGCGTCGGAGTTCAAAATAAACTCCCACAGCACCGAGGTCGCCACGACCGGCACGATGCTGGGCATGTAGAAGAAGGTCCGATACCACTGCTGGCCGCGCAGCTTCGTGTTGAGCAGCAGCGCCATCGTCAGGCTGGTCACCATGCCGAGCGGAATGCCCACGGCGGCCAGATACAGCGCATTCCCCAGGCTCTTCAGGACGAGCGGGCGGTCCTGAATGACCAGAGCCTGATAGTTGGACACGCCCGCCCAGCGCGGCGGGTGCAGAACGTCGTAGTCGCAGAAAGACAGCACCAGGGACGCCAGGATCGGGCCCAGCGTGAAGACGACAAAGCCGAAGATCCAGGGCAGGATGAACACAAAGCCTGCGCGCGCTTCGGCCCGGCTCGATTCCTGCCGCTGACGCATCCAGCGCGCCGTGCCGATGCCGAGGGCCGCGAAGCTTGCCAGTACGAGCAGCAAGATGGCGACAGCGACCGGGCGCGAGGGCAGGAGCGGATGCGCTTCGCGGCCGTACACGCCGTCTAGTTCGGTCTGTACCGCATTCTGTCCCCCCGCCAGTGACTGCTCCGGCGTCTGCGTGTGCCGCAAGGCGCGGTCCACGGCGCGCACCTGCTCATCCCAGAGCTTCTGGCCGACGAACGTGACCGGGCGGAACTTTGTTTCGGGCAGGAGCGCCGTGCTGACCTGCTTGGCCCGCAGGTACTTGGGCGGCAGCGAAGCCTTGTAGGCGCCAAAGACCAACTGGTTGGCGGGGATGTTGGCGAACAGCGGCGGGACGTACAGGCGGCCCTTGCCCCGCGCATACGCGGCCTGTGCCCGCGCGCCGATCAGCGACGCCTCGGGCGAGTTGAACCACTGCACGAATTCCCACGCCTCCCGGACATGTTTCGCGCCGCGCGGGATGGCGAACGAGAATCCGCCCGACCAGGTCACCCAGGTGGGGTCGTGCGCGAACCGGCCGCTGTGCCGCAGGCGCTCCTCCGGGACGGGCACGGGGGCGGCGGCGAAGTCCAGGTCCGGCTTGTACCGGGCGATGGAGTTCATGAACCCGTCGCCGTCCACCCGCATCGCCAGCTTGCCCGTGATGAACGGGTCCTGAGCGTCCGTGCCGAAGCCGCCGGAGAAGGCGTTGATCGCGTCCACCCCGCCCAGCGCGTCGTACCAGGAGGTCAGGGCGGAAAGGGCCGCGACGGTCTGCGGGTTGTCCAGCGTGCAGCGCCGCCCGTCCGCCGACATGACTTCCCCGTCCTCCTGCCACGACCACAGGTAAAGCCAGCCCTGCCCGAAGAGAGGAACAAAGCCCATCCGGTCGTAGCCGCCGGTCGGCGCGCGCCTGGTGAGGCGTTTGGCGTCCGCGATCAACTGGTCCCACGTCTGGGGTGGCTTGTCCGGGTCCAGACCCGCCTGCCGGAACAGAGTCCGGTTGTAAAAGAGCACGCGGTCATCCGTGCTGTTGGGAATGGCATAGACATGGCCGTTGTAGACCGTCTCGGTCCAGGTCGCCGGGACATAATCCTTCTGACGGATCGCGAGCGGGTTTGGGGAACGGGCGTCGGCCAAGAGCAGATCGTCCAGAGGCCGGAAGGCGTCACGGCTGGCCCAGTCGCCGATGGTGAAGCGGTCCTGCTGCACCAGATCGGGCGGGACGCCGCCGACAATGGCGGTCATCAGCTTCTGGGGGTTCATGGCGCCCGCTCCCATAGACAGTGCGGAGACCTCGATGTCGGGGTGGCGCTGCTCGAACACGCGAATCTTGGCATCCATGTCCTTGGACTCGGCGCTGGTCTCCATCCCCCAGACCACGAGGCGCACCGGGGCGGCCATGCCAAAGCGGGGAACGAGAGCGAGCGCCAGCAGCAGGGCGATACGGAAAAAGCGGATGAGGGGCATTCTAATTTCCTTCATGGCGCGGCCTGCGCGTGGAGACGCAGACGGCGTTACTATTTTCCACAGGGGAGCGCCGATTTCCTGCCGGAGCGCGGAAAGAAGGGCGATTGCATATAGGGCAGGCACGGGGGCAAGGAGGGCAGGCACGGGAACAAGGAGGGCAGGCACGGGGGCCTACCCCTACACAGGATTACACAGATCGGGTGGCGTAGGGGCAACCCACCGTGGTTGCCCTCCTTCCTTTCTGCCTTCCTTCCTTTCTGTGCCTGCTTTCTATATGCAAGCGCCCTGCCCGAACACGGAAACAAGGACGAGCAGGTACACTTGAGCAGTCAGGCAGCCTGTGAGAATAGGGGAGAAAATGGGAGGAAGAAATGGCACACATTAACAGTACGGACCCGGACACACGGAAGGCGCCTCCCGCCCCCGCGCCTCCGCTGATTTGTCCTGCCTGCGGCGGCGCGAACGCGCCCGACGCCGCCCCCAACACGGGCAGGGAACCACGATGACGGCTTCCCTCCCACTGGCTCGGCATCCTGCCGCTCCTGCTTTTCGGCCTTCTGCTCCTCGTGGGGGCCGTCCTGCCGCGCCTGTCGGGGCGATCCCATCCGTGGGAGGACCGGCTGATTGCCGGGACACCCATCCTGGGCAGGACGGCGAGCCTGATCTGGCAGACGCATTTCGCCCGCAACCTGTCCTTCCTGTATCACGCCGGGATCTCCCTACCCGAAGCAGTGCGCTGGTCGTGTGACGCTTCCGGCAACACCCACTTCGCCGGGCGCGTCCGCCCCTGCGCTTTGCGGCTAGATTGCGGGGAGGGGTTCGCAACCGCCTTGGAGAGCGCCGGGATGCTGGACCCCGTCCTCGTCACCCTGCTGAAGACCGGGGAGCTGACCGGCGACCTGGAAGCGGTCCTCGACAAAGCCGCCGAGCATTTCCAGCTAATGACCGACCTGGCGCTGCACCAACTAAAGGTAAATCTGGGGGTGGCCGCGACGTTGAGCGTCGGCCTCTGCGTCGCCGTCATCCTGATCGGATTCTACACCTGAGCCGGCCGTCTTCTCCGGCTTGACGAAACCGCGCGGCGGCTCTATAATGGCTGAAACCGCTCCGTCTTCCAGAAAGGCCGCCCATGAAACGACGACAGTTCCTCCAAGCCGGTCTGGCCGCACTCGCCGCCGCTTCTTTGCTGCGCGAAGGCCGCACGGACACGGCGCTGTCCGAAGGGCTGGCGCTGGGGGAGAACGGCCCGGTCTATCAGGCCGGGCAGGCGGCGTCCGGCGCCGCCCTGGACCTGGTCGACGCCGTGACCCTGGAAGCGTGGATCAAGGCCGACCCGATGCCCCAGGGCGGCGGGCGCATCCTGGACAAGCTGATACCGGGGACGGATAACAGCTACCTGCTGGACACCTTCCCCGGCAATTCCCTGCGCCTGATTACGGCGGCGGGCCAGTGCTCCTACGCCGCCCATCTGGCGAACGACCACTGGACCCATGTGGCCGGCGTCTACAGCGCCTCGCAGAAGATCATGGCGCTGTATCTGGACGGCAAGGAAGTCGCCCGCGTCACGGACGGCGCATTCCCGCCGCTGGCCCCAACGACCGTCCCCTTGCGCGTCGGGATGGACCCGAACGGCGAGAACCGCTTCCACGGACACATTCTGCGGGCGGCTGTCTACGGGCGGGCGCTGACCCCGGACGAGATCGCCCGCCGCGCCCTCCTCGGCCTGAACGCCGCCGCGTCCCTCCCCGGCGCGGTCGGGGAATGGCGGTTCACCGCCAAGCCGGGCCGCACGATTGCCCCGCTCGCCGGTGCGCTGGCCCTGCGGCGCGTGGCCGGAACAGGAGACGAAACCGTGACATTCCTCGGAGAAGCGCCGCCGCCGACGCAGCCGCTCACGCTCTGGTATCGCCGCCCCGCCAAAGAGTGGCTGGAGGCCCTGCCGCTCGGCAACGGCCGCCTGGGGGCGATGGTCTTCGGCGGCGTCGAGACCGAGCGGCTCCAGCTCAACGAGGGCACGGTCTGGGCGGGCGGCCCCTACACGCCCGCCAACCCCGAAGGTCTGGTCGCCCTGCCCGAAATCCGGCGCTTGGTCTTTGAAGGCAACTGGCACGAGGCGCAGGCATTGATTGATGCCAAGTTTTTAGGCATTCCCGCGCCCGAACTGCCCTATCAGACCGTCGGACATTTGACGCTTGACTTCCCCGCACCGCCCTCCGTGTCCGATTACCGCCGCGAGCTGGACTTAGACACCGCCATCGCCCATGTCCAATACACGGCGAACGGCGTCCGCTTCACGCGCGAGTGCTTCATCAGCGCTGTTCACCAAGTCCTCGTCCTGCGCCTGACGGCGGACAAACCCGGCCAGATCACATTTACCGCCGCCTTCGACAGCCCGCAGAAGTCCCGCGTGGAGACGCCCCAAGCTGACACGCTTGCCCTGCACGGCATCAGCAGCGATATGAACGGCGTCAAAGGCGCGGTTCATTTTCAAGCCTTGGCGCGTGTGCTGCACGAGAGCGGAACGGTCCATGCTGAGGGAGGAAGGCTGACCGTGACGGGGGCCGATGCGGTGACCGTGCTGGTGTCCATCGGCACCAGTTACAAGAACTACCGTGATGTAGGTGGGGATGCTTCCCACCAGGCCAGGGGATTCTTGGAACAAGCCGCCCGCAAGCCATACGACAGGCTGCGCGGTGCCCATGTCGCCGACCACCAGCGCTTCTTTCACCGCGTCGCCCTCGACCTCGGTACGACGGACGCCGTGCGCAGGCCGACCGACGAGCGCGTCAAGACCTTCGCAAACGGACACGACCCCGCCCTGGCCGCGCTGCATTTCCAGTATGGCCGTTACCTGCTCCTCTCCTGCTCGCGGCCCGGCCCCGGCAATCAGCCCGCCACCCTGCAAGGCTTGTGGAACGACAGCCTTTCCCCGCCCTGGGGCAGCAAGTACACGGTCAACATCAACACCGAAATGAACTACTGGCCCGCCGCGCCCGCAAACTTAATGGAATGCTACGCCCCGCTGTTTGGTATGATCAACGAACTGGCCGAGGCGGGGCAAAACACGGCCTGCGTCCAGTACGGCGCGGGCGGCTGGGTCTGCCACCACAACACCGACGGCTGGCGCGGCACCGCCCCCGTAGACTTTGCCGAACCCGGCATGTGGCCGACCGGCGGCGCGTGGCTGTGCAAGTCCTTCTGGGACCACTACGAGTTCACGCGCGACAAAGACTCGCTGCGCGCCCACTATCCCGCCATGAAGGGCGCGGCGCAGTTCTTCCTGGACACGCTGGTTGAGGAGCCGAGCCACCCCTGGCTCGTCACCAACCCGTCCGTGTCGCCCGAAGTGCCCCACCATGCCGCCCTCGGCGCGTTCGTCTGCGCCGGGCCGACGATGGACATGCAGATTCTGCGCGATCTGTTCGACGCCTGCGCCCAAGCCTCCGAACTTTTAGGCACGGATGCGGACTTCCGCGCGCAGGTGCAGGCCGCCCGCGCACGGCTCGCCCCCATGCAGATCGGTCATCTCGGCCAGCTCCAAGAGTGGCTGGAGGATTGGGACGCGACGGCGGACCGGCACAACCGCCACGTCTCGCATCTGTACGGCCTGTTCCCCAGCCACCAGATCACCCGGCGCGGGACACCCGATCTGTTCGCCGCCGCCCGCAAGTCGCTGGAAATGCGCGGCGACGAGGCGACCGGCTGGTCGCTGGCCTGGAAGATCAACCTGTGGGCGCGGCTGGAGGACGGCAACCACGCCTACAAACTTGTCCAGATTCTGCTGACGCCGGACCGAACCGCACCGAACCTCTTCGACCTGCACCCGCCCTTCCAAATAGACGGCAACTTCGGCGCCGTTTCCGGCCTGTGCGAGATGCTGCTGCAAAGCCACGCCGGCGACCTGCACCTGCTCCCGGCCCTGCCCTCCGCCTGGCCCGCCGGCTCCGTGCGCGGCCTGCGGGCGCGTGGCGGTTTTGAGGTCGGGATGGCCTGGCACGAGGGCAAGCTGACCGGGATGGCCTGGCACGAGGGCAAGCTGACGCGGGCGACGATCCTCTCCCACGCCGGCGGCCCCTGCACCGTGCGCGCGGGCGAGCAGGTGGTGACTTTCGACACCCACTCCGGCAAGAGTTACACGCTCGACGGGGCGCTGGAAATAACCGTCCATTCCAGGCTCACCTCGTAGTATGCCCGCTCCTGCTGCGACCCGTCCGCCAGGCGGACATCGTGCGCGTCGGAGACTGTCGCCTCTAGACGGTTGATGACGGATTGCGGGAGGGTAAGGTCGCCGTCAAACCCGGTGTCCACGATGAACTCGACCAGGAGCGGCCCACTCCTGCCGGGGAGGGCCAAAGAAATTCGTGGAAAGTGGTCGCGGACATGGCCGAGCATCATTGGGATCGTTTCCCCGCCATCATTTCGGCCATCAGGATGCGGGCCGTCAGCCCGTACTCCGGCTCCGGGCCGATCTTGGTGAGGTAAAGGCGGCCCTGGGGTCGGCTCTTGCGTATCGCCCGCATGGCATTCCCCGTCGAGTCCGCGACCGCATACTCCCCGGAGTCCGGGTGGATCGCCACGAAGCGGTTGTTGTATTCCGGTTCCAGCAAGGCTTTCAGTTTGGCCTCATACAGCGCCCTCCCCCGCCGCGCGGCATCGCCTCGCGCAGCCGCTTCTTCGTCTTTGGCCGGCATCGTGGGTTCCGACATGGCTGCCTCTCCTCCTCTCCTGTTACTGTTTGAAGTCTATGCCGACAGTGTACCACAACGGAAACGCCCACTACAAATGTGGCGGACATTCCTTAAGTTTAACCCAAGTTGTGTTTCTCTGGAAGCATTCAGAGTAAATCCGGCTTCAGTAGCGGTTTTGATCCGTTTGGTCCCATCGAGAGAAATAGAAACACAACTTGGGTTAAGTTTACTTTGACTACCGTACACTTTCTTTGCGTATCATTTTCGGGCCTGCACTTGTAGCCTAACGGGCAGAGGCCAGCCTTCGTTGAGGCAATGTTCCAGCCAGTGCAGGCCGAGTTGGAACAGGCTCAGATCGCACCGTTTGGCCCGGTGAATGATGGCTTGCCATCCGCGTCGCACCACTTCGGCTCCCAGACAGACCATCCAGTAGTAGGCCAGGCACGTCGCGATCAGCAGGCGGGTCAGTCGCGCCGGGTCGCTCAGATGACTATGGCACAGGTAGAAGCCCCGGCTCTTCTGGTCGGAGAAGAACGTCTCGATGCCGAAGCGCTTCTTGTACCAGAGGCGGGCTTCCCAAAGAAAGTCCAGGTTCGTGACCAGCAGGAGCGGCTCCTTCTGGCCTAGCTCCCAGACTGCGCCGACTAGAACCGGGCCGAAGCCCTGTGCCGTGAACAGTAGGTCGGTCATCTCTATGCAGTCACCCGGCTGCAAGCCAAGATAGGAAAGCGAAAAGGTCTCGTCCGGCCAGTCGGCTTCGGCCAGCAGTACGTGTTTTGCAGTACGTGTTTTGCGGTGCGGCAGACATAGTGCCAGCCCGCTGCCGCAATGTCTGCTAATAGGTCACAGCCGTCGAACTCACCATCGCCCAGGAAGACGACTTCACGATTGGCGGGTATAAGGCTCTTTACCTGAGCCAGCAGTGCTTGATGGCACTGCTGAGTGAAGTGACCTTTCGGGGCCTTCGTGACCCGCCAGCACAGCGGCAAAGCCCGCTTGAGTTTGCCTTGCTGCGTAGGACATTCGTAGAGAACACTGAGCATCAGTGCCATGCAGCCTCGGCCCACAACGCTACCATCCATCACCAAGACCAGCGGGCCGGGCGGTAGGCTCTCGATCAATGCCTGAGCATAGGGCAGAAAGAATGTTTCCGGTGTGACTGTTGAGTTTTGCAGGAAACGAGCAAACCGCTTACTGCGACTTTCGCGCTTTCGTCTATCAGGTATTTTGCTGGCAATGGCCGGCAAATGTGTCTTTTTGCTGCCGATAATGCCACTGACCAACCCGGCTAAAGTGTTCAGATGCCGGGCTAGATTGCCGGTTGGCCCGGCCGGATAGAGTTGCTTTAGTGCCAGTTGTATGGCACAATAACGTCTGAGGTTGTCGCTCATCTTGAGATTCCTGGGGCTTCCTGATTTTGTGGTGAAACCAGAATACCCCAGGCGGCAACCTCAACTCATCCCAATCTTAAAAAGTGTACGGTAGTCAAAAGTTTACTAAAGCTTTTCTTACTGTCCAAGGCCAGATATACTGGCTATCATTTCCGCCGCTTAAAGCGTTGGCCCAAAATCCCAAAAATGACGCAGGCAGTAACGAAACCGAGACCAATTGCTAGTATTCAGTTAAGTTTGTTTTTGTATTCCTGGTTTTCTTCGGGTAGTGGCCTTTTCAGAGTAACTTCAGCGCCAAAACCCGGTTTTTGCCTTCGTTGAAAGCCCAAAATCTAACTTAACTAGACACTAGGTTGGAAACCAATCTAGGAGGCCACCCCAGTCGCGTCAGGATAAGACTGATAACGACGGTAAGTACCACAATAGTCAAGATGAACAGGATCGTATGGCTCAACTCATTTAGGTTCATGGCAGATTACCAGGTTGCGAACTGCGACCCAATCTAGTATCGCACCGCATGAGTGTAGCGTAACACTTCACAATAGTGGTTCTTGCTGCGTCTCGGCAACAGAAATGACAGCAACAATGAGCGCCGCCAGCCCCGCAAGAAGGGGGCGAACACAAGGTTCGCCCCTACGAAGTTACGCCAACGCCCGCGTGATCTTGATGGCGCAGGCGAACTCGTCCGGCGTCTGCGGCGGCATCTGGATGACCAGGCCGTCCGCCGATTGCGACCATTCCAGGGCCGCGTCATGGCCGAGCAGGCGGACCTCGCCGATTCCGCCGTCCCACAGGCCCGCGTCCGTGCACAGGGATTTGATGGTCAGGCGCTCACCGGGCCAGGCCAGCGCGAGCGCGTACAGCGTGTCGCCTTTTGTGGTGAACCGGATGTCTTCGCCGGTGAAGGGCTGGCGGGCGGTGTCGGTGAACGCGCCTTCTTTCACCTCGGTCGGCCCCTCGCCGAAGACCTTCCAGGGGCGCGTTTCGTAGATCGCCTCGCCGTTGGTCTGGAGCCAGCCGCCGATCCGCCGCAGCATCGCCTGCTCCGGTTCGGGAATTGTGCCGTCGGGCTTCGGACCGATGTTCAGCAGCAGCGCGCCGTTCTTGCTGACGATGTCCACCAGGTCAGCCACGATCTCGCCCGTCTCTTTGTAGTCCTGGTTGGCGACGTAGCCCCAGGAATTCTTGGAAACGGACGTGTCGTTCTGCCAGAACAGCGGCCGGATGCCCGACAACTGCCCGCGCTCGATGTCGAAGACGCCCACGCCGTCGGGCATGGCCCCGTACTTGTAGTTGATGGCGACTCCCAGCCCCCACTCCGCGCCCCGGTTGTAGTAGAAGGCGGCGAACTTCTGCAAATAGGGCGCGAACGCATGGTGCTCGATCCACCAGTCGAACCAGACCACCTGGGGCCGGTACTTGTCCACGATCTCGCAGGTCCGCAGGAGCCAGTCTTCCAGAAACTCCGCCGTGGGCGGCTCGCCCTGGCTGGGATCGCCCCAATTTGCAGGCGCGAGCTGGGCGGGCGCGTACAGCCCGGCGTTCGCCGCGTCCTGCACGTCGGACGGGAACTTGCGGCCCCCGTCAAAGAACCACCAGTGCTCCGCCCGGTGCGAGGACGCGCTGAAGACCAGGCCCTTCGCGCGGACGGCCTGGGCGAGTTCGCCCACGAGGTCCCGTTTCGGCCCCATTTTGGCGGCGCACCAGTCCGAACGGTCGGTGTCGTACATTGGGAAGCCGTCGTGGTACTCGGCGACCGGCATGACAAACCGCGCCCCGGCTTCCTGGAACAGCGCCGCCCACGCATCGGGGTCATAGTTCTCGGCCCCGAATATCGGAAGGAAGTCTTTGTAGCCGAACTCGGTCTGCGGGCCGTAGGTCTCGACATGGTGCTTGAACTCCGCGCTGCCCTCCTGGTACATGTTGCGCGGATACCACTCGCTGCCGAAGGCGGGGACGCAGTACAGGCCCCAGTGGATAAAAATGCCGAACTTGGCGTCCTCGTACCAGGCGGGGATCGTGTATCCCCCCTGGAGCGACTCCCAGGTCGCCGCGAACGGCCCCGCTTCAATGACCTCGGCGATTGTCTGCATCGTGATGGGTGTGCTCATCGTCTCTCCTTTGCGCCCTTATGCAACAGGGGCAAGTCTTTTTCCTGCCTGGCGGCCAGCATCCGCCCGGAGGGGCCGAGTTCAGGACGCCCATTCTCGAACCGCACCAGCGCCTTGCTGTCCGTGAAGCTCCAGGGCAGGGTCGCCCGCGCCCCCAGCCGCCACCCGTTCGCCAGAAAAGCCGCCAGGGCGGGCGTCTCATAGCGCGGGTCGCCGTAATGCAGCCCCTGCTCGGACGCGCCCGCCTCGCCGATGATCCAGGGCTTGTCCAAGCGGGCGGCCTGGCTTGGGACGGCGCCCACGTCGTTGTAGAGGTGGATGTTGTAGAAATCGGCCACATCCCGATACCACGACAGGTTCACCAGGGTGCCCGCTTTATCCATTTCCAGGATCGAGCTGACCGTCGCGATGCTGTCCATGCCGACGGGCTGGCGCGTCCCGGCCCCGCGCACCGCCGCGTAGAAGTCGTGGTAAAAGTCGTACATCACGCCGAGGGGTATCCAGCCGCCCCAGTCCCCCCAGCGCATCCCCGCGTAGCCTTCTTTGATCGCCTGCCAGCCGGCCACGGCGCTGCCCCACCGGGTCCCGCTCCCGTAGCGCCCCACCCACGCCCTTACGACGCTCATGTAGTTGTGCCAGCGGGCGTCGCGCCGGCCGTGATTGATCTGCACCGGGCCGACGCAGCCCACGCCGGTCGTCACCACTTGCAGGCCGATTTGGGTGACGCCCGGCGGCAAGTTGCCGAGCCGGCTGCAAAGCGCAAGCGGCGTCCAGGCATCGCCAAAGTCGTGCCCAACCCACCACAGGTCATAGTCGAGCAGCGCCCCGCTCGCGCCGAAGTACTCGACAAGGACCTCTTGGACCACTCCCTTGACCGGAACATGGATCGCCAGCAGCTGCCCCATGCCGACGGTCACACGGGGGGTATAAACCCGCATCGCGCCGCCCGCGCCCGCCGTCAGCCGCAGGCAGCGGCTTCCCGGCGTCGGGCCGACGCCCGCCGGCAGCCACTCGGCCTTGCCCTGCCCGTTCGCCGTCCAACCCTCCGGCAGCGGCCCATCGCCCCGGTTCATGTCCCCGTTGCCCGCGCTAGGCCCGAGCAGGGCGCGTTCCAGGGGGACGGGGAGAAGCGCTGCCGTCTCGAAGCTGAAGCGGGCCGGGACGTACCCGCTCGGATCGCTGCGCTGAAGGAGGTTCACGACTGCCGCCATGCCGCGCGCCCGCATCTTCCCCAGCGCGTCCTCCCAGTGTGCCACCCCCTGCGGGTCGAAGCGCGGGACATAGCCCGGCGTCCCCCAGAGGCCGTCTTTGACGATCATGCGGTCCAGCCAGACCCACAGCCCGACGGTCCTGACGCCCATGGCCGCCATCAGGTCTAAGTCGGCCCCGAACACGGCGGGGTCATATGCCTCGTTCAGCCAGGCATGGAACGTGGACACGCCGCGCGCGTCCCGCCCCCAGGCGTAGTTCATCCCCTGGTAAGACGGGAACGTCACGCGGGCGGCTCCGGCCCGCGCGCGGGGCGCGGGCGGAAGCAGGGCGGCGCCGGCTAACAGCAGAAAATCGCGGCGGCTCAACATGGGCGGTGTTCCTCTTGACAGCCTCGCAAGGCTTCTGTATAATACCCTGCATACCGACAAGGCAAGGCAATGAGCAGTCTTTCTACCCGCCCGCAATCCGCGCCGTCCGCGCCGCCCGATGGGGGCGTGGCCCCGCCGCGCGCCGCGACGCCCCGCGCGATCCTCCTCGGGGCCGTCCTCGCCCCGTTCTGCTGCTACTGGGTCGCCTACACGCAGATCCGGGCCAACTCGACGGACCTGACCATGATGTCGCTGATGGCGGCGGCCTTCTTCCCGCTGATCGTGCTGCTGGCCGTCAACGCAGGGCTGCGGCGCCTGGGGTCCCGGTCCGTCTTCACGCGCGGCGAGCTGCTGACGGTCTACGCCATGCTGGCCTCCACGGTCGGCCTGGCCGGCGGCGGGTTCATCCCGTTCCTCGCCTGCACTATCCCTGCCCCGACGCAGTTTGCCACGCCCGAAAACCACTGGGACAACTGGTTCCAGTTCCTGCGCCCCTGGGCGACCGTTTCGGACCCCGAAGCCGTCAAGACGTTCTACCAGGGCCAAAGCAGCTTCTGGACGCCGAGCCATTTACAAATCTGGGCCGTGCCTGTTCTGTGCTGGTCGGCCTTCCTGCTGGCCCTGCTGTTCTGGGGCTACTGCGTCAACACCCTCCTGCGGCGCTCGTGGATGGACGAGGAGAAGCTGCTGTTCCCCATCGCGCGCATCCCGCTGGAGATCACCCGCGACGACGTCCCGTTCTGGCGCAACCGCGTCTTCCACCTCGGCCTGGCCGTGCCCGCCGTCATCGAGTCCCTCAACTCGCTGCACTACACGTTCTTTCCGACCCTGCCCTTCTTCCACATCAAGCCCGACGACACGCTGAACATCATGCAGTACCTGACCGTCAAGCCGTGGAACTCGCTGGGGTACTTCTCGTTCGCCTTTTACCCGCTCGCCATCGGCCTGACCTTCCTGCTGACCACGGACATCAGCTTCTCCTGCTGGTTCTTCTACCTCGTGGACAAGGCCGAGCTGATCTGGTCCACCGTCTACGGCTTCCACGACCCCGGCGCGTCCGTCGCCTCGTCCCGCGTCCCCTACCTGTGGGAGCAGGCGACCGGCGCGTGGCTGGCCCTGGCCCTGCTGTCGCTGTACGCCTCGCGCCGCCACCTGAGCGCCTGCTTCCGCAAGGCGCTGACCGGCAAGGGGATAGACGACCGGGGCGAGCCGCTTTCGTACCGCACGGCACTCGTCGGCCTGGTTCTCTCGTCCGCCGTCCTGCTCGGCTTCGCCCTGGCACTCGGCATGGCCTGGCCCGTCGCCGTCCTCTTTTTCGTCCTGTACCTGCTCTTCCTGATCACCTACACGCGGATTCGCGCCGAGGCGGGCCTGCCCTGGGTCTTCTCCCCCGCCTTCACCGCCCACGGCTGCCTGCTGGACATCGGCGGGCAGTCCCACTACAACGGGCAGGATTTGATGGGGCTGGCCCGCCTGAGCTGGTTCGAGCAGGATTACCGCAGCCACATGATGCCCAACCAGATGGACTCCATGAAGTACATGAGCGACAGCCGGGGCAGCCTGCGCGGCCTGTCTCTGGCCCTGGGCGTCGCCACCGTGGCCGCGCTCGTCGGCTCCTGGCTGGGCTGCCTGCACATCTTCTACCACTACGGCGCGTCGTCGGCCAAGGTCAACACCTGGTACTCGGACCAGGGGCGCGTCGCCTACCAGAACCTGCAAAACCAGCTCAACAACCACACCCTCACCGACATCCCGCGCCTCTGGGGGACGCTGGGCGGCGCGGTCGTCACCCTGCTCCTGACGACCCTGCGCACCCGCTTCGTCTGGTGGCCCTTGCACCCCATCGGCTATGTCGTCGCCCAGACCTTCACGATGGACTGGCTCTGGTGCCCCACCTTCATCGGTTGGGCTTGCAAGGCCCTCGTCCTGCGCTACGGCGGCATGAACGCCTACCGCCGGACCCTGCCCTTCTTCCTGGGCCTGGTCGTCGGCGACATGGTGGTTTCGTCCCTCTGGACCCTGCTGTTCCTCGCCTTCAACATCCCCGGCTACCGCACCTTTCCGATTTAAACCGATTTGATCTAAACCGAGGTATAATGCTGACGACAGCCCGATCAGGAGAGATTCTAAAATGGCGCAGCCACAAGCCTACAAAGATGTGCAGCCGGTAAAGGCGAGAAGCTACCGAAGGTCCAGCGTACCGACGGCTGAACAGTCCCCCCCTCAGCCGGAGGCGCTTGAGATCGAGCGGGGTGATTTTGAGGCAGATTATACGGAAGACCGGAGCGTGCCGGCTTTAGCCGAACGACGGCGCCAGGCGCTCGCGAAAACAGACCGGTCTTTTGTGGACCTGGACCTGCCGTAACGCCGAACTTCGCATCTTCAAAGCACCATGTATCTGGACCAGCTACAGGAGAAGGTCAGTCAGGGGGACATCTTTGACGGGCTTCCCCTTTCTCATGTAGCTTGGGGTACGCCGCCCCACTCGTCTTTGCGCTATGTCCGTGCCATATGTACATGACCAGTTCAGCAAAGACGTGAGAAGAGGGACTTCTGCTGGGTGCAGGCGGCGCCATAGGAGTGATCTACGGCCTGAGTCGCATGAGGCGACGCTAGGCGTCTGCGGCGGCGTTGGGCGTCATCAGACATAAAGCCTGTTCTGTGTGAGGTTCAACCGTGCGGAGGGCGTGGTGCGCCAGACGGCAAGCCGCCGGTGTCACCCGCCGCTGGTGGGGCGGCCTGACCTGTTTCTGCCGACGGCACAGTTGGGAGAGGGTATTTCTCGATGTCACAGCCGTCGTAAATGACGATGTACCGGCTTTCCGGCAGAAGAAACAGTGTGCGAATCTTGTCGGCAAGTCTGTCGCGGAGCCGGTGGAGATGTGGCAGGTAAAACATGGTTAAACTCACAAGCGCCGTGGGTTTCAGGTCGGTGGTCTCGCTTTGATGGCCCCACTTTGGGCGGCGAGGGAGTCCTAGAGAAATGCTTCTCACGTCTTGTCCCGCGCCAAACTTCGAGGACAGTATGACACAGAATTGTTAAGAACAGATTATCTCCCCGGCGAGAATTGTGCTAGACGACTCTTTTCTTCAATTCTTTAGGTAAAATAGCGACTATGTCACCAAAGTCGCAAATGCTCATTTGCCGCCGAAGCCTCCCCTTCCTGCTGGCCGCATTGCTCTTCTGCCTCCCCGCCGCGCCCCGCGCGCAGGCGGACGCGCTCACGGACACGCTGGCGCCCCTGGCGGCGGCGCAGGTCGTCCCGCAGCCGCTCAACCAGTGGCGCTACCACAAGCCCGACGTGCCGGGCGGCGAGGCCGTCGGCTTCGACGACTCGCAGTGGCAGATGGTCGCGCCGGGCTTCACCTGGACGGGCGAAAACACCAACGTCTGGTTTCGGACGCGCTACGTCGTCCCTGAAGCAATCAACGGCGTCCCGACGCGGGGGACCGTCCTGCGGCTGGACATGGGCATGGACGACGACGGCGAGGTCTATGTCAACGGCAAGTTCCTCTTAAGATTCAACTGGGACGCGGGCCAGATGACGCTGACCGACCACGCCGTGCCGGGCCAGGTCTTCGTCCTGGCCGTGCGCGGGATCAACGGGCCGGGCGCCGGCGGGCTGCGCCACGCGCGGCTGGTCTACAGCCTGTTTGCCCCCATCGAGCGCTACGTCCGCGACGCCCAGTTCGTGGACCGCATCGCCGGGGCAATGGCGCCCGCCGCGCAGGGCCGCGTGCGGGCGACGCTGGCGAAGTCCGAAGGCCAACTCGATATGGCTGCGCTCCAGGCCAAAGACTACGCCAAGGCCGGCGCCTCACTGGCCCAAGCGCAGAAGACATTGCAGGCGCTGTCGCCGATCACGCGCGCCTATGACGTCTACTACGTCGGCCACGCGCACATTGACATGAACTGGCTGTGGACCTGGCCCGAGACCGTGGACGTCTGCCGCCGGACGTGGGACAGTGCCATGCACCTGATGGACCTGTACCCCGATTTCGGCTACGTCCAGAGCCAGCCCGGCGCCTACCGCGCGATCCAGCGTCTATTCCCCGCCGAGTTCGCCCGGATGCAACAAACCTCTCAGCGCGGGCAGTGGGACACCGTGGGCGGCCTGTGGGACGAGTCCGACACCAACATGCCCAGCGGCGAGGGCCTGGCGCGCTCCTTGTTCCTCGGCCAGCGGTACTTCAAGACCAATTTCGGGCAGTACGCGACGACAGGCTGGCTGCCGGACTCGTTCGGCCACTCCTGGCAGCTGCCGCAGCTCATGCAGGAGGCCGGGCTGCAAAACTTCTACCACATGCGCTGCGGCGACGGCATCCGCTTCTCCTGGTGGCAGTCGCCGGACGGCTCGCGCGTCCTGAAGGCCAACACGGACAGCTACGACGAGCCGATTACGCCCGATCAGTTGTCCCGGCCCTGGGAGATGGAGCACTCTTACGGGCTGAAGGAGGCGCTGGTCGTCTTCGGCGTCGGCGACCACGGCGGCGGCCCGACCCGCGAGATGATCGAGCAGGGCCGAGAGTTCCAGGCCGATTCCCTGTTTCCCAAGGTGCATTTCGTCACCGCCGACGCCTACTTCCAGCACCTGCGGGCGGAGCTGGGGGCGCAGAGTCAGCCGAAGCCGCTGCCGATCGTGGACAAAGACCTCCAGCCGGAACGGTCCCCCGAAGCCAGCCTCCCCGTCGTGGACACCGACCTGCAATACACCTTCACCGGCTGCTACACGACCCATGCCGACCTCAAGAAAGCCGTCCGATCCAGCGAGAACGCCCTGTATGCCGGGGAAGTCTTCTCCTCCCTGGCGGCCATGCAGGGGCAGCCCTATCCCACGCAGGGCTTTACCGATGCCTGGAAGCCGACGGCCTTCGCCCAGTTCCACGACATCATGTGCGGCTCGGCGATCCACTCGACGTATGACTGGATGCACCAGCAGTTAGCCCCCGCCTTTGCCTTCGAGCAGGCGCAAACGGACCGCGCGCTGTCGGCTCTCACAGCAGGCGCGGACACGCGCGGCGCGCGGGCCGGGGAGCAGGCCGTCGTCGTCTGGAACCCGCTGTCGTTCGCCCGCACCGACGCCGTGAAAGTGACCGTAGACGACGCCTCCCGTTACGCCGAGGCGCGGGACGAGGCCGGGACGGTCGCCCCCGTGCAGGCGCTGGACGCGCACACGCTGGCCTTCGTCGCCCCCGACGTCCCTGCCTTCGGCCACCGGACGGTCTTCCTGTCGGCGAGGGCCGGCGACGACCGGACGTTCCACGCCCTGGCTCGCGAGGCGGCGGGCGGGGTGACGCTGGAGAACCCATTCCTGCGCGCCACGGTCGCCAAAGACACCGGGCTAGTCACCAGCCTCTATGACAAAAAGGCGGGGCGCGAGATGATCCCCGCCGGGCAGCCCGCGAACCTGCTGCAAGTGCTGGGGGACAGCGGCAATGCGTGGGACATTGGCTACACCGGTGAGCAGCACCCACTGACGATGGGCGCGGACGTTAAGCTGGTCGCGAGTGGCCCCGTCTGCGCCGTCGTCCGCGTCACGCACACATTTGGGAAGTCCACATTCACGCAGGACGTGACGCTCTGGAACGCCCTGCCGCGCGTGGACGTGCCGACGACCGTGGACTGGCACGAGCACGGGCAGCTCTTAAAAGTCGCGTTCCCGCTGGCGATGTCCCACCCCGTCGCGCGAGTCGGCATCCCCTACGGCAGCATCGAGCGGCCCGTGACCGGCCAGGAGAACCCCGGCCAGAAATGGATGGATGTGTCCGAAGTGCAGCAGTCGCCCGCCCGCGAGGCCGCGCCGCTGGACCTGACGGGCCTGCTCAACAGCCGCAGCGCGGACGGTTTTGACGCCCAGGGGCGCGGCTACCCCGCCGCCCTGATGCCCGCCGGCGTCCACCCTTACGGCGCGGCCCAGATCCCGTTCCATTTGGCCGGGGAAGCCGGGCCGGACAACGTCGCCTGCGACGGCCAGGCCGTCCCCATCCCCGCCGGTACGCGGGGTGACACGCTGTACCTGCTCGGCGCGGGCGCTCCGGGCAGCCAGGGCGGGTCGCTGACGCTGGTAGGGGCGGACGGCAGCCGCGTCCCGCTCCCGTTCAGCATCGGCGACTGGGTGGTCGGCGGCGGCGGCCATAACGAGGACGCCTTTTCCCTGGACTACCGGCTGTCCCCGACCGGCGCCCCGGAGCAGGGCGTCCGGCCCCACCTGTGGATCGTCGCCATCCCCCTTCCGGCGGGCGCGCGGCCCGCCCAAATTCTCCTGCCGCGCAACACCTATCTGCACGTCTTCGCCCTCACCCTGGGCAGCGCGCCCCAGCGCACCCCCCTCTACGGGCTGACGGTCCTGAACGACTGCAAATACGGCTCGGACACTAACGCCTCAAGTGCGGGCGGCGCGACCTTCCGGCTGACCCTCCTGCGCTCGTCCCATGACCCCGACCCGAACCCCGACGAGGGCCTCCAGACCTTCACCTACTCGCTCCTGCCCCACGCCGGCGACTGGCGGGCGGCCCGGTCCGAGCAGGCGGGCCTTTCCCTCAATGTCCCCCTGCGCGCCGTCTTGACCACTGCCCACGCGGCCCAGGGAGGCAGTCCCGCGCCCGCCGTGTCCGTGCTGCCCGCCGACAACCTCGTGGCGGGCGCGCTGAAGCATTGCGAGGACGGGCCGGGCTACATCCTGCGCCTGTTCGAGACGCAAGGGCGAGATACGACGGCCCATCTGACCTTCTCCCAGCCCGTTCAGGTGCAGGAGACCGATCTGCTGGAGCGTCCCGTCCAGAAGCGCGCGATCACCGTCCGGGGCCGCGCCGTCTTCTTCCCGGTGGGCCACGACCAGATCGTCACCCTGCACATCACCGGCCTGCCCGACGCGGGCATCCTCCCCATGGGTCAAGAGCCGCGCACCGCCAGCCGGTCCCGGCCTTGAACTCGGCCTCAAAGCGGGGTCAATAGGGGGCAAGCATGGAGGGCAAGGGGGCAGGCACGGGGGCCTGCCCCTACCGAGGATCGGCCACGACCGGAGGCGTAGGGGCAACCCCCCGTGGTTGCCCTCCCGACCCCTCCCGAACAGGGCGATTGCCTATGGAGGCCCCGGCACTGGAAGTGCCGGTCTACTCGCAGTGAAAGTGCCTCCGGCACTGAGGATAAGCCGTTTCCGCCTGTCTTCGGTTATTTACCTATCCTCAGTCGCGGAGCGACTTTCACTCGCGGGTAGACCGGCACTTCCAGTGCCGGGGGCTATAGGCGATCCCTCCCAAAAATAGCCCTTGACGCAATACCGCAAACGTGCTAAAATGAATCCATCTTATGTATCCGTGTCCCAAGTGAAAGGAAGATTTCCCATGAAGACAAAGCAGTCATGCTCCCCCCGCAGCGGCTTCACGCTGATCGAGCTTCTCGTCGTCATCGCCATCATCGCGATTCTCGCCGCCATTCTGTTTCCCGTGTTCCAAAAGGTGCGCGAGAACGCCCGCCGCGCCTCCTGCGCCTCCAACATCAAGCAACTCACCCTGGGGCTGACCCAGTACGTCCAGGACAGCGATGAGTCCTTTCCGCAATGGCAGTGGGGCGTAAGTAATACCCAAAAGGGCACTGGTGACAAAAACAACGCGACCACGCTGTGGTGCAACGCCATCTATCCGTTCGTCAAGAGCGTCGGCGTCTACAAGTGCCCTGATGACCCTAACAACAGCCCCACCGTCTCTTGGGGCCTCAAACATAATTGGTTTGAGGGCGACGACACCGTTGGCGTCAATGCCACCGGCATTAACCCCGCGCTGGTGCATTCGGTAGTCAGCTACGGCGGGAACGAGCCGCTCTTCAACTCCAACCCGCAACTAGCGAGCATTGATGCTCCCTCGGAGACGTTCATCGTCGCCGACTGCAATGGGCTGTTGAGCGGGTACGACGGCTACGGTGAGTGGCAGAACTTAAAAAAGACGGGTAATGACCCGAATGCTCCTGCCCAGCAGTACCATATCACCCGTGTCGCCTGGCCTAGTGGCAACAACAACATTCCCGGCTATTACGATGGCAGTTCAGCCGGTGCCTGGCACCAGCCAGCGCAGGCGGCCTGGGATAACTATGCGCGCCATGCCAGCACGGGCAACAACATCGGCTACGCCGATGGACACACCAAGTTCCTGCGGTCTACCCAAACGACCATTCACCTCTACGGCGTGACGAACTAGCGCCTCGGAACGGCTCCGTCATGCCTTCACGTCCTCCGTCAACGCGCCCCGCGAGTCCCCCTCGCGGGGCGCAGCCACGCAATCGTCTCCTCCTCGCGGCCCTCGCCCTGGCCCTGCTGGTGTTCCTCGCAACCCTCCCCTGGCAGGTCCGCAACTGGCGCGAAGCGTCCGCCATGCGGCGCGACGCCGCCCGCCAGCAGGCACGGCTCCAGCAGCTCCAGCAGGCCCGCGACGCCCTGAGCCACGCCCAGGATGCCGTGCGCGCCGCCCCCGACGACCCCAACGCCCGCCTCGCCCTGGCCGCCCAACTGCTGCAAAGCGGGGACACGCTGGGCGCGGCGGCGCAGCTCCGCGCCCTGGAACCGGCGGCGAGGCAGTCGCCCGACTTGGCCGGCGCGGTCGCCGAGATGTCCCAAAAGATCGGCTATATTGACCGCGCCGTGGCCCTCGCGCGGCAGGCGCTGCGGCTCGCCCCCGATTCGCCCGAAGCCGCCTTGCGGCTGGGCGTCCTGGACATGCAGATCGACTGGCAGACGCCGGGGGAGGCACTGCTGAACCGGGCCGCGCGCGCCCTGCCCGGCTCCGCCGAGCCGCACCTGGCCCTCGCGCTGGCCGCCAACCAGTCCGGTGCCTACAAAGACGCCGAACGGGAACTGATGCAGGCGGACCGCCTGCGCCCCGGCGACTGGCACATCGCCGCCCTGCTGGCCGACAGCCGCAGCGCCCAGGGGCGCGACGCCGAAGCCCTCCAATCCGTCGCGGACGCTCTGCGGCTGGCCCCCCAGGAGCCGTCGCTGTACGCCCGGCAGGCCCGCATCCTGCTGGACGCGGCGCGGCGGCAGGCGACGGGAGGGACGCCGGACATCGCCCCCGCCGTCGCGGCGGCCCGGCAGTGCCTCGCCCTGGACCCAAACAACGCCGAGGTACACGACACGCTGGGGCTGGCCTATCGGGACGCCGGGCGGGAGGCGGACGCGCGCCGCGAGTGGGAGCAGGCGCACGCGCTGGCGCCCGACGACGCCACCCTGGGCTACAACCTGGCCCGGCTCCGGCTGGCACAGGGCGACCGGGCGGCGGGGCAGGCGCTGCTGGCCGAAGCCGCGCGCGCGGCGGCGGACAAGGACGACTATGACCGGCTCGTCGCCGAAGCGGGCCGGTCGCCGGACGACCCCACACCGCACCGGCGGCTCGCCCGCTGGTGCCAGGGCCACCACCACCTCTCCCGCGCCATCTTTGAGTGGCAGGAAGTCCTCGCTCATCTCCCCCAGGACGCCGAAGCCCGGCAAAGCGCCGCGCGGCTTCTCCGGCAGCGCGGGTAGGGAAGAGACAGGGCAGGCACGGGGGCAAGGAGGGCAGGCACGGGGGCCTGCCCCTACAGGGTCGCCGACGCAGGCGTAGGGGCGGCCCCCCGTGGCCGCCCTTCTCCTCCTGTCCACCCCTCCCATCCCTTCTCCTGTCCCCATTTTCCGTCGCAGTATTCTCCCAACTATTCTTGGGACGCGCCTGGGGCATGGAACTTTCCACCTGACTCAGTTGTAATGCCTGATGGAGCAGGGCGCAAGCTCGCTACCGAGAGCAAGCCCCGCCCCGGCGGGGACAGGAGAAACATGATGAAGATTCGCGCACTCGCGGCGGCCGTCGCCGCCCTCGCCCTGGTGTCCACCTCGGCGATGGCCCAGGACAAGATGATGCACGGCAAGATGAGCCATGGCAAGATGATGCACGGCAAGATGATGCACGGCAAGATGATGCATGGGAAAATGATGCACGGCAAGATGATGCACAGCGGCATGACGCACGGAAGCATGATGCATCATTAGGCGCATCAGGCACGGTTGGGCGGCGGCCCTTTCGAACCGCCGCCCTCCTGCTCGTTTCGTCATTCTCGTTTCGTCATTCCCGGCGCTTGGACACTTCATGCAGCCTCACTCGCGGATTTTCAACATTACAAGAGCCGCGCGGCGACGCTGTCCCTGCTGCAAGCGGTCCGAAAGAGCTGATAAAGAGTATGGAGAGCATAAGCCACTTTGAGCTGGAAGCCGTCGAGCCGCTGGTCCTGGACTGCAAGCCGCCGCTCTCCGAGATGTACACCCTCAGCCCGTTCGTCTGGCAGGACGGCGCGCGCTGGGAGGCGTTGATCCGGGCCGTGCCGCGCCGGGACGACAAGCCTGCCCTGAAGATCGCGCGTGTCTACTACGGCTCGTCGGACGACGGCCTGCACTTCAAGATGGCCGGCCAGCCCTGCCTCGCGCCGGGGCCGGGGGACGAGGACAAGGACGGCTGCGAGGACCCGACCGTGGCGATCTGGGACGGCGTCACCTACGTCTATTACAGCGGCTGGAACCAGGAGCAGGGGCGGGGGCAGCTCCTGCTGGCGACTGGGCCGGACGGCGAGCACTTGGAAAAGCAGGGCGTCCGGCTGCCGTCCACTCCCGATGTCGCCAACCCGAAAGAGGCGACCATCGTTCAAGTCATGGATGGGACCTGGCGCCTGTTCTTCGAGTACGCCGCCGGGGGCGCATCCAGGATCAGCCGCGCCGCCGCGCCCCATGTCGGCGGGCCGTGGACCGTGCAGCCGCCGCTGTTTGGGGCGAGGCCCGGCGCGTGGGACGGCTGGCACCTGAGCACCGGCCCGATTTTAACGTCCGACCCCACCCGGCCCGTCATGTTCTACAACGGCGCGACGCAGGACGCCCACTGGCGCATCGGTTGGGTAGCGTTTGACGCCGAATACACCCGCATCGTGGCGCGCGGCGACGACCCGATCATCGTGCCGCCCGAGCCGGTGGGCGACGCGACCGACATCGCCTTCGCCGCCTCCGCCGTCGAGTCGGACGCCAGGATTTTCTTGTACTACAGCATCGCCGACCGAGACATGGTGCGCGCAACCTTGCGCCGCGCTTAGACACTGTGTATCAGTGGACCGGATCGCCCCCCTGCCCCCAATTCTGGGGGGTAGGAGAAGAACCCTGAAGGGCCTGCGTCCAATCCCTTCCGGTTCCCCCAGAATTGGGGGCTAGGGGGCGGTCTAGTCCATCTCTTAGAAAGCAACACGAGGCCAAACCGTGGCGACCGTCACCCTGGATACGAGCCGGCCGATCTCAAGTGAGGAAAAGGCCGTCGTCCGCAAGCACCACTGGCTGGTGCGCTGGACACATTGGGCCAACATCCCGATTCTGCTGGGCCTCGCCCTGTCGGGCCTGTCCATCTACTGGGCTGCGCCCGTCTACCACCATGCCCCGCACGACGCCACTGGCGGCAGCTCCGACTACTTGGCCGACATCGGCCTTTGGGTGGCGCAGCACGAACCCTGGCGGCACTCCTACGGCCCGCCCGACGCCTGGGTGGATGCGAACACGCCCGCCGGCCACTACAGCACAACCTGGTTTTATGACCACTTCAGCCTGGGGACGGGGATACTGGCCGAGGCTCTGAACATCCACTGGCTGTTCGTGTACCCGTTCCTCGTCATCGGCCTCCTGTACCTGGTCGGCCTGGGTCTGGGCGGGGGCTACAAAGCCTTGCTGCCCCGGCGCGGCGACCTCAAAAACGCCCTCAAGATGCAGATCTACTACCTCGGCCTGCCCGTCGCCAAACTTCTGCACCGCCCCTGGACGCACCCCGAGGTGACGACCAAGTACAACGCCTTGCAGCGGCTGGCGTACTTCTCCGTGCCGGTGACGGCGACACTGTCCGCCCTGACGGGCTGGGCCATTCACAAGCCGCAGCAATTGGGCTGGCTCCAAGCTGTCTTCGGCGGCTACGACCACGCCCGTCAGTGGCATTTCTGGCTGACCTGGGTGTTCGTCGCCTTCGTCATCCCCCATGTCATCCTAGTGTTTGCCGACGGCTGGGACACGTTCCGCTCGATGGTCGTCGGCTGGTCGGACCGCGTGGAAGGGCAGAGTCATGGCAAGCAGTAATAAACCAAATAACAGCAAAAATCCCGAAAAGCCGCATTTGGCGCGCACGGACCTGGCGGACCGCCTGGACACACTGCGGGCGCGGCGTCCGAGCGGCCGGCCGCCGTCCCCCGACGCCCTAGCAGCGGCCCAGCCGCCGGACCCGGAGCAGACGCCGGGGCGTCTGGCCGAGACGCCGCCCCCTCGGCTGATCCTCCCGAACGGCAAGCTCAAGGCGCAGACGCGCCGTGACTTCCTGATCTACGGCGCGGGCGTCGCCGCCGTCGCCGCCGGGTTCCTGTGGGCGCTGCCCGACGAGACACGCGCGCGGCTTCCTTTCGGCTTCAAGCCGCCCGCCCATCCCGATCCCACGAAGCAGGCGCTCCTGGGCCGCGCGCTGACCTTCGACGACGACGTGGCCTCGGCCCTCTACTCGCCGGACCGCCTGGTGCCGACCTACGACATCTCCAAGGCCGCCCGCGAGCTTCGCAACAATTACGATGGGCAGACCCCCGATCCCGCCGATTACCTGGCGGACTGGACGCTGACTGTCAAGGGCCTGGCGTCGGGGAAGGTCGAGCGCCTGACCGCCCCCACGCTCGCCCGGCTGGCCGACCAGTACGGGCGCATGGATCAGGTCACCCGCCTCGTCTGCGTCGAGGGCTGGAGCATGATCGCCGGGTGGGGCGGTCTGCGCTTCGCGGACTTCCTCCAAGCCTACCCGCCCAAGCCGGGCGCCCAATGGGTGAGCCTGACCTCCTCCGTCAACCTGGACAGCGACGGCAGCTCGGACCCTTACTACGTCTCGATTGACCTGCCGACCGCGCAGCACCCGCAGACACTGCTGGCGACCCACCAAAACGACGCCAGCCGCCGCATGGTTCCCCTGACAGCGGAGCACGGCGCTCCTCTGCGCCTGCTCGTGCCGATGAAGCTGGGCCTGAAGAACATCAAAGCCATCACCGGCATCGAGTACATGGAAGGCGAGCCGCCCGATTACTGGGCCGAGCGCGGCTATTCAAAGTACGACGGGCTCTGACATCTCCCAGGGCTAAAGCACCTGGGGTTCTCGGTTCTCAGACGGCAACCAGTGTCGCCGTCTCCCCGAAGGCGGTGTCCCTGCCAATCTTGAGAATGTTCAATGCCGCGTTGTGGTCGCGGCCCGTCTCGAACCCGCAGTGCGGGCAGGAGTGCAGGCGCACGGAGAGGGCCTTCGGAACCCTCATGCCGCAGTTGAAGCAGTTCTGACTCGTGTATGCTGGATTGACAGCGATGACCCGACGAGCGGCACTTTCAGCCTTGTGCGTCAGGACGGAGACGAACAAACCCCAACCCGCGTCCGAAATAGACTTAGCGAGGTGGTGGTTTTTGACCATGCCCTTGATGTTCAACTTCTCTACGGCGATGGTGTCGAAGCGGACGACAAGCC
>JAABUX010000547.1_pt1 | contig 63883 bp, 60 predicted proteins | sample 5561851 | NCBI WGS metagenome assembly JAABUX01 (sample SAMN10711883, study PRJNA513361) | rock metagenome | isolation source: Antarctica rocks | place: Antarctica: Victoria Land, Richard Nunatak red sandstone | collected 2016-01-03
GCGGGATGGTAGGCATGGGCGACACTCGCTAGAGGTCAATCCAGAGGTCAGACCTACGATTGCACAGACCTTGACGCAAATTGTCCAGTAAATACCTCCCAATCAAGGAGCGTTTGAGAAAGTGCCTGCAAATTGCAGGATCGCAAATCGCAAATCATTGAGCGAACTTGGTTTCCGGGTTTTTTGCGATTTGCGATCCTGCAATTTGCAATTTGGAATCTCCAGATTCAAAAGCTATACCCCGACACCCGAGGCGAACTCCGGGGTCGGGCTTTGAGGATTGACCACCCCGGTCATGACTTGTACAGTGTTGTCGACCACACCCGAGAGAAAATTTGTCGGTCGCGCCCGCGCCAGTTGCATCGAAAAATCCGCATATTTCCCACCGCGACTCGTCCCGATCGGGAGCCGCCCACCATGAGCCTAGGCGAAACCGGAGGCAACGATATTGATTACGAAACGGCGCAGGGGCGAAACTGGCCTTCGGTGACGCAGTTCTCGGTGTTCCTCGAGAATCGGGTCGGCCAACTCCAAGAGGTGGTCCGGGCCTTCCAGGGGTCGAAGGTCTTGATCAGTGCCCTGTCGATCTCCGACTCGGCCGACTGCTGCATCGTCCGGCTCATCCTCAGCCACCCCGAGCAGGGCCGCGAGATCCTCGCGCTCAAGAAGATGGCCTACGCCGAGAGCGAACTCCTCGTCGCCGAACTGCCCAACGGCCCGCACGCCCTGGTCGACCTTTGCACCGCCTTGATCCAAGCCGAGATCAACATCCACTACGCCTACCCCCTGATCGTCCACCCCCACGACCGCCCCGCCCTGGCGATGCACATCGACAACATCGAGCAAGCCGGCGCGGCGCTCCATGCCAAGGGGTTCGAGATCCTCAGCGAAGCCGACCTCAAGGCGTAAAGTTCGTCACCCGATTCGATTCGCCCTGGCCATCGAGCCAGTCCGTCCCTTTTCGCAAAATCTGGTCGTGGTCGAAGGCCAGAGGGGTCGCCGGGTCGTCGAGGCGGACCGGCCGCCAGGCCGCCTCGGAGGCGTCGTCCCCCCCGGTGACTTCGGGCGGCTCGCCGGGGAGGTAGGCGACGTGGACCAGGCTGATCGTCCGCCCTCGGGGGTCGCGCCCGGGCGCCCCGAAGACCCCGAGGAACGCGATCGGGACCGACAGGTCCAGCCCGGTTTCCTCGCGGAGTTCGCGGCGGGCACCCGCCTCAACCTCCTCGTCGATGTCGAGGAAGCCGCCGGGGATCGCCCAGGAACCGGCGAACGGGTCGCGACCGCGCCGGACCATCAAGGCGACGAGGGTTCCTGCCTGATGGGCGAACACGACCAGGTCGACCGTGACGGCGGGGCGGGGGTATTCGTAGCAATAGGGTTTTGATGGCATGAACGCTGCTCCGCTTCCGATCACGAACCGAGGCGACGCCCGACGATGGTCGGCGGCTTCGAAGGGATTTTACAAGGATCGACCGCCGAGATGAACGAAGCACTCGACGATTTCGGGCCGGACCAGCGCGACCTCGACGGCTTGGTCCAGACCCTAGCCTCGCTCGATGGCGAGGTCGACCGCGCGGGGGCCTGGCCCGAACCGCTCTGGCGGGCCTTGGGCGACGCCGGGGTGACCCGATGGGCGCTCCCCCCCGAGTTCGGCGGCGAACCGCTCGACCGCGCGACCTTGCTCGCCCGATACGCCCGGGTGGCCGAGGGGTCGTTGACGGCGGCGTTCATCCTGTCGCAGCACGACGCCGGGGTCCGCCGCCTGGCGATGGGCATGGACCGACCGGTCGCCGCCGGCTGGCTCTCGAAGATCGCCGAGGGACGGGCATTCGCGACGGTCGGCCTGTCGCAACTGACCACATCGAAGCGGCACGGAGACCAGGCGGTCCGGGCCGAGGGGCTGGGCGATGGTCGGTTCGCCATCGACGGCCTGGTCCCCTGGGTGACGGCGGCCCACCGCGCCGACGTCCTGGTCCTCGGCGCCTCGACCGATGACGGTCGCCAGGTCCTGATCGCCGTCCCGTCCGACCGCGCCGGGGTTTCGGTCCGACCCCCGTTCGCCCTCGCGGCGCTCCAAGCCTCTTGCACCGCCGAGATCGCCTGCGAGCGGGTCATGGTCAATCCCGACGAGATCCTCGCCGGCCCCGCCCCCAACGTGATGGCCAACCCTTCGGCCTCGGGGACCGGCGGCCTGGAGACCTCGACGCTGGCACTTGGCCTCGCCTTGGCTGCGATCCGAGGGTTGGACGCCGAAGGTCGCGACAACCTCGCCGAACCCGCCCTCGCCCTCCGGGCCGAGTGGCAAACCTTGTGGCGCGACCTCCTCGCCACGGCGGTCGAGGCCCCCGGTTCGCCAACCTCCGCCGCGATCCGAGGCCAGAGCAACGCCCTGGTCCTCCGCGCCACGCAAGCTTTCCTGACCGCCCGCAAAGGCTCGGGCTTCCTCCTCGAAGACCCCGCCCAGCGCTGGGCCAGGCAAGCCTTGTTCTTCCTCGTCTGGTCCTGCCCCAGCCCCGTCGCCAATGCCGCCCTCCGGGATTTGGCCGGGCTTTGCGCCTTGACCTGAATCGTTCAAGGGATGAACAGGTCGGCGACCCGGCACCGGAAGCCGGGGATCGCCCCTTCGCCGTCGAGTTCCCCCGACTCGCGAAGGACGGTGACCGAGCCGTCCGCTCGGTAGATCGTGACGATTCGCGTGTCAGGGTTGATCACCCAGACCAAGCCAATCCCCGCTTCGAGGTATTCGCCCACCTTGCGGTCGACCTCATAGAGGAGGTCGGTCGGAGAGACCACCTCCACCGCCAAGTCGGGGGCGATTCGGATATGCCCTTCGGGCACACGACCATCGGGCAGGCGACCCGCCCGGATGAATGAGACGTCGGGCTTGCGGACGCGGTTCCCCTTGAAGCACTGATAGCTCGCCTCCGCGCTCAAGAGTTTGCCTAGATTTTTGCCTAAATCGTGACAGCCAATGAGGACGACCAAACGTGTCGCGACGTAGTTTGCCCATGATCCCATGCCTCGCTCCACAAGGTGTCCGTCCACCAGTTCGTAGTTGTCGCCGTCGGGCATCGCCAGGAGGTCTTCCGGGGTGAACAAGGTCGTCTGCTCGATGCTCATCGGTCGGTCCTCCGAAGAAGTCAAGGCTCACGATAAGTTTGAGGTGGTCGAAAGACCTGTCAACGAGAGCCTTAAGCCTCGACTCGAATCGTTCAAGGGATGAACAGGTCGGCGACCCGGCACCGGAAGCCGGGGACGGCGGCTTCGCCGTCGAGTTCTCCCGACTCCCGAACGCCGCTGATCGAGCCGTCCGCTCGATAGATGATGATCACCCTGGTATCAGGGTTGACCACCCAGACCAAGCCGACGCCCGCTTCGAGGTATTCGTCGACTTTGCGGTCGACGTCGTACTGGATGTCGGTCGGCGAGACCACCTCGACGGCCAAATCAGGGGCGATCGGGATATGTCCCACGGGAACCCGGTCATCCGGCAAGCGTCCCGAAAGGATGAACGAGACGTCGGGCTTGCGGACGCGATTCCCTGGAAAACACTGATAGCTGGCCCCCGAACCGAAGACCAGCCCCGATTGCTTGTCGACTTTATGCTGGTAGAGGAGGTAGAAAAGTGTCCCTTCCACCGCACTGGCCCATGTTCCCATGCCTCGCTCCACAAGGTGCCCGTCGACCAGTTCGTAGTTGTTGCCGTCGGGAATCGCCAGGAAATCTTCGGGAGTCAGCAAAGTCGCTTGCTCGATGCTCATCAATCGGTCCTCCGAAAAGGTCAAAACTCGAGGTCGCGGGCGATCGGGTCGGTCATTGACTTGGGTTTGCCGACGGGGGTGGGCGAGTCGTTCCGGTTCGGGAAGAAGTAGCGACGGGTCGAGGCGACCAAGACCACCAAGGCGAGGTTGATCAGCGCCGCGACCGGCGAGATCGGGGCGAAAGTGAGCACATGGAGGCAGGCGAGGACCATCGTGACGACGTAGGCCCACCGCCAGGCCCGGATCAAGCCGAGGATCAGGACGACCTTGGTTGTGAGCCACTGCGCCGCGATCAAGTTGGACGGGATGTCGACCAGGTTGCCGATCCCCTCAAGCCCGAGGGTCGCGACGACCACCCAGATCTGCCAGGGGACCGCTCGGGCGTGGAGTCGGGCTTCCGAAGGCGGATTCTTCGCCGAAACCGTCGGATTTTCGGTCATCGGGGAGTTCTCCCAAGCCGGGCTGATTCGACCAACATGAGTTGACAAAGGATTCGCTACCGCCCCCCTGTTATTGTCGATCAAACGGGACCGGCGGGGAAGTCGCAGAGCGACTCGATGTACCGCTGACTGCCATCGTTGGCCCAGCCGTCGAGCTGCGCGGTGTCCTTGAGCTGCTGGCCTCGGAGGCGGTCGACGGCGAGGAACGACGAGGCGAGGTCGGGCAACGAGGACAGGTCGCCCCAGAGCTTCTCGAACTGGACGACGGGCAGGACGTCTTCCTGGCCGTGCCCCCATCGCCGCTTGACGTCCTTGATCGTGGTGTAGGTCGGGAGCCGGGCCGCCACGCTTCGGACCGAGGCGTCGAGGATCGCAAGGTCGCGGCGGAGGTCGTCGCGCGTCAGGCCGAAGGCGTCGAGGAGCTTCGACACGTCCACCCAGGTCGTCAGGGTGTTGTAGTACCGGAGGCGGAACTCCACATCCTCGCGCGGCTGGGCCAGCCCTTCGAGGAGGCGGACCCGGCCGTTGACCCTCGCCAGGCCGCCGCCTCGGTCGTCGATCCGGCGGGCGATCACCTCGAAGCCCAAGGTCGACCCGGCCTCGATCGCCAGGCCGAGGACTCCGGGGTCGACGTTCGCCCCCAGGGTGTCGATGTTGTGGACCAGGAGCCAATTGAGCCGGGGGAATTGGTCCAGGAGGTCGGCCAGGACGCCGTTGCGGAGCAAGGTGGGAACCTCGTGGAAGTGCCCGGGCGGGTTGAACCGCTGGATCGGGACGTTGTCGACGTAGTCGGCCCCTTCCCCCTTCGACCGCGCCCAGTCGAGGATCGCGCGTCGTCCGGCGTCGCGGACCTTCTGCTTGTTGTCGTCAAAAACCTCGTGTGCCCCTTCTTCCCACAAGAAAGTGAGGTCGCGGGCCATCGGCACCAGCCTCTGGCCGATCGACTGGCCCCTCGACAGGACGACCGGCCCGTGGTGCCCGTAGTTGCCCGTCAGGGCCAGGTGGTGCTCGATCGCCGCGTGCGTCAGGAAGCTCGTCGTGACGACGTGGGGGATGGCGACCCCGAACCGCTCCTGGGTTTGCCCGGTCTTGGCCAGGTGGAGTTCCAGGAAGCTCCGGTGCCGGCCCGCCATCATCACGAACGGGTTGACCGCCTTGACCACCCCGGCGCCCGAGGTCCATCGGCTCCCGACCCCGGCGGCGAGCGACACCACGGCTGCCTCGCCGTCGCGGATCGCCGCCTCGCCCCGCTCGATCGCCCCCGAGGGGATCGCCCCCTTCCGGGCGAAGATGAGGTCCGAGTCGTCAACATCCATGATCTCCGAGTCGACCGGGAGCCGGTTCCGGGCCAGGCCGATCCGACCGCGTCGGAGGTCGTCGCGGGTCCGCTCGTGCTGGACCGGGTCGAACCCGTTGGCCTCTCGGATCGCCTCGGCGGTCTGATCCTGATCCGAGGGGCGACCCGAATCCGCCGACCCGCCCACCGGGAACAGGTGATTGACCATCGTCCGGAACACCCGCAAAAGCTCGGGGGTGTCCGACGACCGGTTGGCGAAGCGGTCGACGTCGGCCTTCCGGGTCGCTTCGAGCTTGTCGGTCCCGGCGGCGATCATCGCCGGGACCTGGAGCGTGTAGTACCGAGGGGGCATCAGGGCGTCGCCCGCCTCGGCCAGCTCGGCGAACGTCCCTCGGGGGTTGATCCGGAAATCGTAGACCACCGGCTCCATCGCGAACGGCAGGGCGTCGTCGAGTTGGGCCTTGACGCGGCGAAGGATGATACCCGCTTCGTCTCGGAAGCTCATCTTACGTTCGGGGGCGACGAAGAAGGCCATCCCGCCGCCCGACATCCCGCCGAGCATCAAGAACCCCCAGAAGTCCTCTCCGAGCGTGAATTTCGCTTCCCGGATGATCGTCTCGGTGAACTGGTTGCTCACCCAGGGGATGATCCCCTTGATCGGCCCTTCCCAGTTCCGGGTCGTCAGTTCGCCCAACCCTTGGATGTTCGACGACCGGACGGCGGCGACGATCCCTTCGAAGATCCGCAAGGCTTCCTGCCGCCCTTCCCACTCGGATCGGCCCCGGAGCAGGTACTTCTCGGTGACCATGTTCAGGACCGGGCCGACGTTTTGCGCCATCCCGCCGTGGACCAGGACCAGGCTCTCGGCCAGCTTGCGGTGGAACTCCGGCTCGGCCCCGCCGGCTTTCTCCTCGTCCGACCGGGCGTCGAGGATTTCGTGGCGGGGGAGCAACCGGCCTCGGCTGATCCCGAGTTCGGGGTCGCCCTCGCCCGCCGGGACCCCTTGGATGATCTTGACCCCCGGAAACACCCCGCCCGAGTCCTGCCAGCCGCCCCCCGAACCGCCGAGCCATTCGCCGAGGATCGCGCGGGCTACCACCACCGGCGCGGCTTCGGGTTCCAACTCGCCGACCAGTCGCCGAGACTGGCCCGTGCAGCGCATCAAGGCGGCGATGATCGACGCCAGGAGGTTGGTCGAGACCGCCAGCCTCGACCCTTTGGGGATGTCGTTGACCTTGCAAACCACTTCCAGGCCATGCCCGGGTCGGATGATCGACCCCAGCAAGTCGTCGAGCCGCGCCGAGGTCCCTTCGAGCGAAGCCGGGACCAGGCCCGAGGCGATCACCCCCGCCTTGACCAGCCCGAGGTAGTCGTTGCCGAAGTTGAATAACTCGTCGAGCGACGCGACATCCTTGCAAGCGTTCAAGTCGACGCTGGTCAGCCGGAGCAAAGGCTCGGCGATCACCCGGACCCTCGTCTCGATCGGCGGTACGGGTTGATCGTCCCGCCCATAAACGCCGAGATCCACCGAGATGTTCAAGACCTTCGCCCCCTCGGGATAGTCCATCCCAAGGAAGAAGATGTCCGACCACGCCGAGTGCGACAGGTCGAGCCGGACCGGGGTCCGCTCGACGAGGATCGGGAACCCCTGCCCCGCCCCCCGTTCAAGCATCCGGGGGTGGACCTTGATCGGGTGCTCGCTCACCTGGCCGACCCGGAACATCCAGCGGTTCCCCCGACAACTCCGGACCGACCGCCGGACCTGGTCGGCCAAGGTCTGGTAGGTCGCCCGCTCATACGCTTGGGCCAGGGCGCTGGCGACCGAACCGTTGCACCCATCGGCTCGGATCGCCGCCCGAAACGCCGAGATCGCCTGCTCGAACCGCCGCTCCATCAGGTCGTTGAACCCGGAAAACGGAATCGTCCCGCCCGGAGCGAGGTCGGGGGCGTCCTGAATCCGGTAGCGGTATAAGGCATGGAGGAAGATCGAAGCTCGGACCCGCTCGTAGAGATTCTCGCTCTCCGTCCGGAACGCCTCCAACCCTTCGGCGGCTTCGAGGACCTCCGGGGTCGACAAATCACCGATCAACTCGCCGATCGAGCGATCCCTGACGCTCGGCTCGGAGCTTGTGATCGTGGCGACGAACGGGTTCAACATCAGTAATCCTCGGCTGATCCGTGTATCCATCCGTGTCAATCCGTGGCTGCTTCCCTCTCCAGTTACCCCGCCCCTTGCTCGACCCGGACGACCGACTCCAGGAGCGTGGCGAGCATCCGGTCGCGGTCGACCCCGGCCAGGCTCAGGGCGATCTGCGCTTCGATCACGCCGAACTTGGTCCCGAGGTTGTACCGCGCCCCTCGGGTTTCGAGGGCGAGGTAACGCTCGCGGCGGGCGAGTTCGTCCAGGGCGGTGGTGAGCTGGATCGAACCGAGTTCGCGGCGGTCCTGCTTGACCAGTTCGCCCAGGAGGTCGAACACGGCGGGGGTCAGGACGTGCATCCCGAAGAAGCAGAGGTAGTGGCCCGCCCTCAGGCCGGGGACCTGCAACCGGAGTTCGGCGAGCGTCGGGTTCGGCTTTTCGAGGATCTCGTCGATCAGGTAGACGTCGGAGCGGTCGGCCAGCCTCCGCCCGCTGATCGTCCCGTACTGGCCGATCAGGTGCTCTCGGGTGCTCTGGACCGCCGACACGGCGCACCCTTCGGCCGCCGCCAGGTCCATCAACTGGCGGGCGCACCTCCGGGGTTCCCGGGAGATGTAGACGTGATCGCCGAGCAAGAGCAAGACCGGCTGGCCGTCGGCGAAGTCTCGGGCGGTCCAGACCGCATGGCCGTACCCGAGCGGTTCGGCCTGGACGGCGAACCGGAGCCGACCGGCGACCTCTTCCATCCGCCCGGCCTGGTCGTCGGTCTTCCCGGCTTCGCCTTGGGCCGCGCGGAGGTTGGCGGCGAAGGTCTCGAAATGTCGCCGGTAATAACTTTCGTCTTCGGGGGCGCTGACGACGCAGATCTCCTCGATCCCCGCCTCGATCGCCTCCTCGGCGATGATCTGCAAGACCGGCTTGGCCAGCCCGTCGCGGTCCACGATCGGCATCATCGCTTTTTGAACCGCGTCGAAGGCCGGATAAGCCTGGGCCCCCCGCCCCGCCGCCGTGATGACCGCCTTGGTGATCCGCACGTCCCTTGAACCTCCCCGATGATCCTTCGACTCAACTCGACTCGACCGTCGCGGAGGATGGTAACACCCCCGACCCGACTCGGGCAAATCAAACACCACCAACTTGACGACCCCGGCTCGATCCCGTATCTTCATGGAACGCCCTTGAGCCGCCCAAAAGGTCGAGGGGACGTAGCTCAATTGGTTAGAGCACCGGCCTGTCACGCCGGAGGTTGCGGGTTCGAGCCCCGTCGTCCTCGCTGAACGCAAGCCCCGCCGAACGCTCCACTTGGCTTACGTACCTCTTGCCAGACGGCGCGGCCGAAAACTCCTCGGAAGCCGGTAGTCTACTGGATTCGGAGCTTGGCTGTGCCGTCCACTTCGTTTCGAATTCCCTCGGATCGCCTCCACAAACCCACCAATCAAGCCGTCATGAGCTTCGACGGGCGGGACATCCACCTCGGCCGCCCTGGAGATCATCCGATCGGCTCAGGTCGGTTCGAAAGACGATCGACTCGTCCGGGTGAAGGGTAATTCGATGCTGCCGCTCGCCGATTTGAAGGCCGGACAGTCGCTGGTCGGCATGGAGCCGAACGTGGTTGCGACCATCGTGGCGGTGGTCTCGATCGCGGCCAATGCCGTCCGGGTCATCTACACGACGCCGGACGGCACGTTGAAGGAACGGTTGCTCACCCCGGCGGACGAGACGGGCATTGGCCCGGCGACGACCGAACGCCCTTGGGCGTTCGATGGCGACGCGGTCGCATTTCAACTGACGTGTGAAGCGAAGCGAATCGACCTCGCTTTCTTGTTCGACCCGATGATGGCGGTCCACACGTCGAACGTCGAGCCTTTGCCCCACCAGATCACCGCCGTCTACGAGTCGATGCTGTCCCGCCAACCGCTGCGCTTTATCCTGGCCGACGACCCGGGCGCGGGCAAGACGATCATGGCTGGGCTTTACATCCGGGAACTGGTCATGCGGGCCGACGCCCGACGGATCGTCATCATCGCCATGCGAGCCGTCACCCGATTCGAGGAGGCCAAAGGGCACCGCGTCGTCGACGTTTCGGCCGACCAGTGCGGCTGGGACCTATCGTCCTACCCGCCGGCGGTGCATGGTGCCCAACCCGACGCTCGCCACATCGAGGTCAAGGGCCGCGTCCGAGGGGCGGCCACCGTCACCGTCACCCGCAATGAGATCATCCATGCCGTCAATCAAGGGGACAAATTCAAGCCGGCCATCGTCTTCGTCAATCCGGATGATACGATCGAGGGACCACATTACATTACATTTCAAACCCTTTCCAGAGCGAGCCGGATTGCGAAGTCGCCTCGTCAAATTACGACGTGAAACGTTTACTGGCCCAAGCTCGATCTCTCCGCCCTACATAATCCAATGATCTTAACCGCCATGGAATTGACCAACTTCAGGTGCTTCGAATCGCTTTCGGTCTCTTTGCATCGATATGTGAATGTTTTCGTCGGAGGAAACGGCTCGGGAAAGTCGACGATCCTCGATGCGATCGGGCTGGCCTTGGCTCCTATCTTGTCCCATCTCCCTTTCGAAAAGAAATCGAAGAGGTCCGCGATCGCGCCTTCCGACATCCTCCTCGTCGGCGAGGATCGCGCCGCGCCGATTTCGCATATCGTCGCACACGGGAAGACGGAACGGCTTGAACCGATTTCCTGGGTACGTACGAGATATCGAGATCTGTCCTCCACGACAAGATCCCTCATCGCTTCTCCACCAGCCGACACGAAGGAACTCTACCGCTACCTCGATCGAATCACCGATGCTCACAATGAAAATAAGCAATATACTCTTCCGGTACTTGCCTATTACGGTACCGATCGGGCCGTCAATGTCCCGCATAACCGACTCCGACAACATGTCATCCCGAAGTATTTTCGCCGCTTGGCCGGTTTAGATGGCGCCTTGGATACCAAGACGGATTTCCGCCGCTCGATCGGCTGGTTCGATTTCCTGGAACAGCGAGAGTTGCGGGCGCAGCGGGACCGCGAGATCGAAGGCCCGCTCACCGCGCTTGACAGCGTGCGAGAAGCCGTGAAGCAGATGGTCCCTGACATCCGCAACCCTCGGATCGACGGGTCGACCGGACGTTTCGCGGTCGACGTTCGAGACCCGAACGGCAACGACGTCAAGCTCCACCTCGATCAGCTTTCCGACGGTTATCAAGTGATGCTCGGAGTCGTGATGGATTTCGCCTTGCGGCTCGCCCTGGCCAACCCACCCGAGCGAACGCCCCAGGAAGCTTTGGCGAGCGAGGCGATCCTGGTCATCGACGAGATCGACCTCCACCTCCATCCCGAATGGCAGCAGCGGGTGATCGCCGATTTGAGGCGGACTTTCCCGAACACCCAACTCATCCTCAGCACGCATAGCCCACAGGTCCTCTCGACGGTCAAGGCCGAGTCGATCCGGGCCATCAGTCAATCGGGCGGGGTCAAAGTGGTCGAAACTCCCCTGTTCCAGACCCGAGGGGTGGATAGCGCCGATGTGCTCGCCGGAGTGATGAATGTCGACCCGGTACCTCGGGTCGAAGAATCGAAGATGCTCCATGAGTACCGAGCGATGATCTCCGACGGTACTCATGATTCTCCCCAAGGCCGGGACCTCCGGGATCGACTTGTGACACACTTCGGCGCGCAACACCCTGTGATCTTGGATTGCGACCGCTTGATCCGGTCCGGCGAGTCCAAGCGGCGCACCGTCAAGGAGTCGTGACGATGCGCAAGCTCGACCGTGCCGTCGCGCCGTCGCCTCCCTGTCTGGCCGTCATGCGCCACGGGACTCATCGATGGGATGAATGGACCGGGGACCAGCGTCGGGAGATCGGGGCGCCCCTCGAACAATTCCAAAATCGGCTCAGCGCCAGGGCGATTGCACCCATAAGTCGTTTGCTGGCAACGAGATAAAAAACTCGAGTGCCGAAGAAACGCCGAAAACGTCGGCTCGAATCGCCCTAAGTGCCCTCATCACAGTGGTTTGCACCACGCAATCGCCCTGGGTAGTGCCCGAGGATGAACAGCGGAGCTTGGACCACCGCCTCTTCGATCCGACGGCCATAGATCCGTCATTCGAGCCGGGCGTTGATCGAGTTGGCGGCGCCGAGGGCGGTCTGGATCGAGGCGCGAGGCCGGCGCGACGGGCTGATGGCGTGGCGATGGCGCCGGAGCAAGGCCCACCATTCGCCCAATGTCATCCCTTCGAGCGGGTGGAAGGCGTGGCGGGCGATGAAGTCCTTGGCTCGATCCCGCATGACGAATCTCGCTCCGCTTGTGAGGGTGCTTTCACCGTTTGATCCTTTTATTGACCTTCTTCGGACCTTGATGGCTCGGAAACTCGTGGGATCGCGGAGGGAGGGAGAGCACTCCCGAGCGATCCCGGCGGTTGGAAGACACGACGTGGAGGATGGGCCGAGCCGTGGGCAAGCCCATCCTCAGCGCATCCCCCGGATGGCGTGAAACTTCTCCTCCTGCTCGCTTTGCAGCCTGCGATAGGCTTGCTCGTGTTCTTCGGCCCTCGTCCGATCGCCCGACCCGCGGAAGAGTTGGGCCAGGTGCAAGTGACCTTGCTTGTTGTCGGGGTCGAGCGCGACGACTCGCTCGAAGTCGGCGAGGGCCAGATCATGCCGGCGGAGGTTCAACGCCAGGTTGCCGCGCGAGGTGAGGGCGAGGATCGAATTCGGGTCGAGGGAAACGGCCCGATCGAGCAGTTCCCTGGCTCGATCCAGGTCATCTCGTTCGACCGCGCAACCGGCGAGGCCGGCGAGCGGCTCGGGGCGGTCGGGGCGGAGTCGGCGGCATCGTTCCAACTCGGGCTCGGCCTCCTTCATGTCGGCGTTGCTCAGGAAGCAGTTGGCCAGGAGCATCCTCGCTTCATAGTCGTCGGGCCGGCGGTCGAGGATCGCCCGGAGTTCGGACGCGGCCTCCACGGATCGACCGGACTGGACGAGCGCCCGCGAGCGTCCCATCAACGCTTCGTTCCGACCGGGTTCGACCCGCAACCATTGCGCGTAGAAGTCGGCCGCCTTGGGCCAGTTGCCTTGCCGGGAGAAGCCGTCGGCGAGCACCCGGAGGATCTCGACGTCTCCGGGATGGGCCTGCGAAGCCCTGACCAGGATCGGTTCGGCCTTGTGGAAGTCCGAGTCGGCCAGGAGCAAGCCATACTCGCGCCAGAGGCTCGCCTCCGGGACGCCCAGGTCCATCGCCTTCGCCAGCGCGATATCCGCGTCGCGGGGCATCCCCGAGAGGCGTAAGAACCGGGCGTAAAGCAGCCGGGCGTGTCCTTGGCGAGGGTCGTCCTGGATCAAGCGGGTGAGGAGTATCCCCGCCCTGGGGAGGTTGCCCGCGTCGAGGGCCCGCTCGGCTTCCTGGATCGGGGTCGTCCACCAGCCGGAGCGCGACAGCATCCAGGCCGTCGCGCCCGCAAGCCCCAGGATCACGACCAGGGCGGCCGCGAGCACTCGAAACCGGCCGAGGGGGACCGATGATCTTCCGGGCATGGCGGACCTACCAGCTTTCATGGCCTCGGCTCGATCCGGCCGGAACCTTCCACGATCAGGGAACTCCGGCCCGCGTCGATCGGGCCGAGCCGCTCCTCAAGCCCCGAGGGCCATCGGACCTCGACCCCCTCCACTCGCGTCGCCGTCCCGATCCCGACGAGCAGGCGGGGGTCGCCGGCCGAAAGGTAACTGCCCCCTCCCTTTCGGTGCCGGACGATCCGCCGGCCATCGGCCAGGCGGAGCGTGACCCTGGCCCCGACGGCGTCGCGGTTGCTTTTGGTCCCCCTCAACTCGACCCGGACCCAGTGATGGGGCGTGACCGAGAGGTTGTGGAGGAGGGCCGTCGGCTCTCCGCTGTTGGCGACGGCCAGGTCCATCCGGCCGTCATTATCGTAGTCGCAAGGCCCGACCCCCCGGCCGACCCGAGGGAGTTGGAAGTACGGCCCGGTCCGCCGGGAAATGTCGCGGAAGCGCCCTCGGCCGTCGTTGCGATAGAATTGGGCCTTCTGGCGGAACGTGTTGTTCGGGTCGCCCAGCTTCTCGACCCCCGAGTCGACGTGGCCGTTGGCGACGAAGATGTCGAGGAACCCGTCGGCGTCCGGGTCGAGGAAGCAGGTCCCGAAGGCCAGGCCATACCAACTCGGGGCGCCGATCCCGCTCCACTGCGTGACGTCCTGGAACTGGCCGCCCCCCTCGTTCCGGAACAGGGTGTCGGTTTCTCGGGCGTACGCCGTGGCGTAGATGTCCGGTCGACCGTCGCCGTCGAGGTCGTCGGCGTCGACCCCCATATAGGCTTGGGTGCTGCCCTGGGAGTTCAAGGCACATCCGCCGACCAATCCCTGCGACTCGAATCGACCGCCGCCCAGGTTGCGGAAGAGGAAGTTGGGCATCTCGTCATTGGCGACGAAGATGTCCGTCAACCCGTCATCGTCCAGGTCGAGCGCCACCACCCCGAGCGCCTTGGCCTCGGGCTGGTCGACTCCGGCCTCGCGGCTGACGTCGGCGAAGGTGCCGTCCCCTCGGTTCCGGTACAACGAGCAGGCCGACGACTTGAACTCGTTCGGCGAGCAGAAGGTCTTGCAGTTCGGGTAATCATCCAGGTTGACCTCGACGTAACTGCACACGAAGAGGTCGAGGAACCCATCCGCGTCGTAGTCGAGGAAGGCGGCGCTGGTGGACCAGTTCGGACCCCTCCGCCCGGCCGGCATCGAGGCCAGGCCGGCCCCGGCGGCGACCTCGACGAATCGTCCGCCCGCTTCGTTGCGGTACAGGGCGTTCGGCCTGCCGAAGAAGGTGACGAAGAGGTCGGGGTCGCCGTCATTGTCGATGTCGCCAACGGCCGCCCCTTGGCCGCAGCCGACCAGCGATATCCCCAGGGCTTCGGTCACGTCTCGAAACCTGCCGCCCCCCTCGTTGCGGTACAACTTGCTCGACGGCGGCGGCGAGGGGGGCGGCCCCACGATGGCCGTCCCCTGGATCAGGAACAGGTCCATCAGGCCGTCTCCGTCATAGTCGAGCCAGGCCAGTCCCGGCGCGGTCGAGTCCATCAAATATTGGGTCGCGACGCGCCCGTCGAAGTGGAGGAAGCGAACGCCCGCCGACTCGGCCACGTCGACGAATTCGATCCGAACGCCGGTCGGGATGCCCGGATCGTCATCCACGGCCGGGACGGAGGGAACTCCCCGCGTCTCCGAAGTCGAGGTGGGGACGAGCTTCGACGATCCGAGGACGAGCCAGGCCCCGAGGCCCGCCACGCCGAGGACCAAGAGGGCGATTGCGAAGACGACCGCTGGGGTACGGGCCATGAATCGGAGGCTCAAGGGGGTCGTGGCGGGCGAAGGGGTGTGTGCTCGCCAAGTGGACGAATTCGTGGTCGGATTTCGAGGGGAGATGAGAGATTATTTTTATCGAGGTCGCGGCTTGTTCGTCAAGGGGGGTCGAAGCGATCGAAGCCGCGGCTCCGCGGCTCAACCTTCCGGGGGCGATTTGATCGGTGCGCTTTCTCGAACGATCAGGCGGCCGGGGACGGCGACTCGGGCGGGGGGTGAGTCGGGGTTGTCGCATCGAGACGCCATCACTTGCATCGACCGACGGGCGATCGAGTCGAAGTCGGCGCCATAGGTCGTCAAGCCGATCGAGAAGGTGTCGCCGATCGGGAGATCCTCGAAGCCGACGACCGCCACATCCTCGGGGACCCGGACCCTCCGGGCCAGGAGTTCGAGGATCAGGCCCATCGCCACGACGTCATGGTAACAGGTCACGCCGTCGACCCCCGAGGCGATGACGCGCTCGGCCAGCCCCGCGTAGGCCAGGCGATCGGACGGGTCGCTCGGCATCTCGATCACGACGCAAGGCTCGCCCGCCTCCTGCCGGGCCAGCAGATATCCGGCCAATCGGTCGCGGTGGCTGCTGGTCGGCCCCCCTAGGACGAAGGCGACCCGCCGACGCCCCGAGTCGTGCAGGTGGTTGACGCATCGGTAGGTGCCGTCGAGGTCGTCGGGGCCGACCAGGTCATGCTCCAACGGTCGGGCCCGCCCCCGGAGATTTCGCTCGATCAAGACCAAGGGGAGGTCCGACGACCGGCACCCCCGGAGGATCGCCTCGTCCTGACGCATCGCCGCGTCGCTCACCCTTGAGGGCATCAGGAACAACCCGGTCACCCCCAACGCCCGGGCGTCGAGGGCCATCCGCTCGATCTCCGCTGCCGTCGACGACTCGTCCACCTGGAAAGCTCCCGGTGCCAGGCTGATCTCGCCGGTCCGGGCCATCGAGGCGAATCCGCTCATCGTCGTCGAGTGCGAGGCGCGATACCAAGGCCCCGGCGTCGTCCGGAAGCACAATGCCCAAAACCCCTGTCGGCGATCGACCGGCCGGAGCGCGACGGGAAAACTCCCGGCCCGCTCCACGGACCGAATCAACCCCCGATCTCGGAGGACCTGAAGACTCCTCGACGCGGTGACGGTCGAAACCCCATATTTCGCCGCGATCCCCCGGACCCCGGGCATCCGGCCCCCCTCGGCCCACCGCCCCGAGACGATCTCGGCTTCGAGCTCCCGCGAGATTTCGAGATACTTGCTGGATTGGCTCATGCATCCGCCACGGAAAGAGGATCGGCCCGGCGGCAAAATCATCCTCCTCGATTGTATAGCACAGACCCTCCCGATGACTAGACCAGCTTGCATGCAGGAATGGCGGCTTTCGATTAATTTCATGGGGATTTCACCGAGAAAACGCGAAAACCACTGTTTTGATCTGTATTATACATCTCGTTGACCATCCCTTCTTTGTTCTAGCGCAAGGCGTCTCGGTTGACGGGCGCCGGTTGGACTTGTGGTCGTTCCCAAGCACCCGGAGGAGACATCATGGCCCGCGAAGCCGCTTGGTTTCTCGCATTCAGAGATGCCGCGCCGAAGATCCTGCTGATCCTCCTCATGGCGGGCTTGATGCCCCGACGTGGCGAGGCACAGGTGCCCGGCGTGGAGCATGTGGTCGTCATCGGGGTGGATGGCCTGAGCCCGGAGGGGATTCGCCGCGCCAAGACGCCGGTCCTCCACCGGATGATGGCCGAAGGGGCTTCGACGCTACATGCCCGAGGGGTGATGCCGACGGTGAGCAGCCCGAACTGGGCCTCGATGATCATGGGCGCCGGCCCCGAGCAGCATGGCGTCCTGTCCAACGACTGGAAGCCGGGGCTTAGCCCGATCTCGCCGACGGCGGTCGGGCCGGGCGGGATCTTCCCGACGATGTTCGGCCTGCTCCGCCAGCAACAGCCGTCGAGCAAGATCGGCTGCTTCCACGATTGGGACGACTTCGCCCGACTGGTCGAACGCGACGTCTGCGACCGGATCGCCAACCCCAAAGGGCCGGTCGAGACGACCAATCAGGCCATCGCTTTCTTGAAAGAGCAACGGTCGAGCTTGCTGTTCATCCACCTGGATCACGTCGACCACGCCGGGCACGAACATGGCCACGGGACCCCGGAATACGACGCCGCGGTCGAGGAAGCCGACCGCCTGATCGGCCTGGTCCTCGACGCCCTCCGCGACTCGGGGCAGGCCGATCGCTCGATCGTCCTGGTCACCTCCGACCACGGCGGCAAGGGGAAAGGGCATGGCGGCTCGACGATGGGCGAGATCGAGATCCCCTGGATCATCCAGGGTCGAGGAGTCGTCCCCGGACGCGAGCTTCCCGCCACGGTCAACACCTCCGACACGGCGGCGACGGTCGCCTATGCCTTGGGCTTGACCCCCCCGAAGTGCTGGATCGCCCGTCCAGTACTCGATGCGTTCGCCGAGTCGAAGTGACCGCCGCGCCGAGTTCGATCCTCGATGATATACCGCAACGAATGCCGGTGGGCTGCGCCGGCCGCATGTCCTCCGAGACGATCGAGAACCTTGGTCGAGTCGCGAATCCGAGGGAATTTCATCCATGTCGCGCAACACAATCACCGCACTTGCCGCCGTCGTCCTGTTCGTCGCCGTCCCGGGGTGTTCTTCGGAACCATCGCGCTACGCCGCCAATGGCACGGTGACCGTGGATGGCGCCCCCGCCCCCCTGGTGATCGTCAAGTTCCACCCCGCTTCGACGGGCTCCTACCCCGGCGGGAGCGGCCCCACGGACCCGGTCGGCAAGTTCACCATCGGCGAAGATGGCAAGAATACCGGGCTGCCATCGGGAAAATATAAGGTCACGTTCTCGCAAACTTTGGTGAATGGCAAGCCGACGCTGGCGGGCAGCGGCGGCAAGAAAGAGGAGCGGGTCGCGACCGAGAAGGAAGCCGTCGCGGACGACTACCGCGACCCCGAGAAAACCCCGGTCACCGCCACCATCGGCGGCGGGACCAATCAATTCACCTTCGACATCAAGGTCAAGAAGTAAGCGCTTCCTTCCCTTCCTCCCAACGAGGCGACACCCATGAATCGACGCCGCGCCTTTACCCTCATCGAACTGCTCGTCGTGATCGCGATCATCGCCGTCCTCATCGCCCTGTTGTTGCCTGCCGTGCAGGCGGCTCGGGAAGCCGCCCGGCGTTCGCAATGCACGAACAACCTGAAGCAGCTCGGGATCGGCCTGCACAACGTCTACACCTCGGAGAACCGGTTCCCCCCGGGCGCCAACGACAACGGGGCCTTGTGGTCCGCCTGGCTCGCCAATTTTTACGAGCAGGCCAACCTCCAGAACGCCATGTGGATTCTGCCGGAAGGCAACCACTGGGACGACGGGACGCAATCTCCGTATTACGGCAACTCCGACGGCTCCAACTCCAACGGCGACTGGGCCGCCCCGGACCCCGGCTTCGCCAACGCCCGACTCACCGTCACCGGCGACTCGGGCGGTGCCAGTGGCCCCGCCACGGAGCGGTGCGTCGCGGCGTGCGAGACCGAAGTCAACATCCTCCGATGCCCGTCGGCCGCCCTGCCGGACCACGTCTACGGCCCCAGCTACGAAAACTGGATCGTCCAGAAGCGGGTTCCTTCGAGCTATGCCGTCTGCGCGTCGGGCACCGCGATTCAAGTGTACCAAGACGTCGACGTCCTCAACCCGAATGCCGCGAATCCCGGGGCGACCCCGAATCCCGCGAATTCCGTCAACGGCTCCTTCCAACTCGAGCGTACCGTCAACAAGGTGTCGGTCGGCGGCAGTCGTTTGCACATCCAGGACATCACCGACGGCCTGTCGAATACGATCTTCATCGGCGAGGAATACTACCAGTTGAAGCCGAGCTACACCGTGGCCGAACTCGACCTCCAAGGCGTGTCCCGCCGCAAGGCTGTCTGGGAATTCGGCTCGGACAGCATCGACTGCCAGTATGGGATGAATGAAGCGTTCGGCAGCACCGGCGTGCCGATGAACTTGAAGTCTCCGGGGCCGAACGTCAACAGCGGCGCCGCCCTCGAAGCGTATATCGCCAGCTACGGCAGCGCCCACCCCGGCGGGGCGAACTTCCTGATGGGCGACGGCAGCGTCCGGTTCATCAAGCAGACCATCGCCCAGGCGACCTATACCGGCCTCGGCACCCGGGCAGGCGGTGAAGTCGTCAGCGCCGACAGCTATTGAGCGGTGGACGATCCGTCGGACCTCTCCTGCGGCCCGAGGCACCATGTCGGGCGCCTCGGGCCGCATCCCCCTTCCCTCGTCAAGTTTATTCCCCCGCGAGATCGACCATGTGGATTCGCCGCCGGCCAGGATCGATCGCAATGGTCACGCTCATCATCGGGGTCGGGGCTGTTTGCGTCTGGTTCGCGGCTCGAAGCGGGATGACAGTCCCGCCCAACGCTACGCTGATGAAGCATCTTCGCCGGAAACCAACCACCGCGATCGTCTTCACGTCGCGCACCGAGGCTGCCAGCCTCCGACCCGAGGCGCCCGAATCCGATCCTTACCGCGAGCCAGTGCAGGTCCCCTGGGCGACTCGCGAGGGCCGACTCCGATTGCTCGACGAGGGCGGTCGCGTCTTCGAACTGACCTGGGGGCGACGCCTCCCGGACGGATCGACCCTGGTCGACGTGATGAGCCCATCGGTTTCGCTCGATGGGGAACGAATCCTCTTCGCGGGACGGAAGGGCGCGGTCGACCGCTGGCGGATCTACGAGACCCGGGTTGATGGATCGAGCCTGAAGCCGTTGACCGGCGGGCCGGATGACCCGGGGTGCATCGCTGTTCCCCCGCTCCGCTTTCGCGCCGACGGATCGCGCCTCTCGGATCAGGAGCGGCGGAAACGCGACTACGACGACGTCGACCCGACGGACCTGGGGCCGAACGGATTCGCCTTCGCTTCGAGCCGACTGCCCGACCTGGGCCGCGACCACAGCCGGAGGGCCACCCAGATCTGGACCTGGGCACCTGGGGCGCAAGCCCCGGAACCGGTGACGGCCAACCGGAACAACGATCGATGGCCAATCCTGATCCCCGGCGAGCAGATCCTCTTCAGCCTCTGGAGCCGCAACCGAGAGGCCGTGACGGCCGATCGGGCCGAGTTGAAACCCGTGTCGATGGGCGGCGACTTCGCCACCCGGCCGACGGACCACTGGATGGCGGCGGTGGTCATGACCAACGCGGCCCAGTTCGGGTATGCGATCAAGAGTGTCGAACCGGTCTGGCGACCCCGGCCCCTCTTCAATGGTCGAATCGCGTTCATGACGGCCCCGACGCCCGACTCGCCGATGCGGCTGGCCCAGGCGGATTGGGGTTATATCCGGACCTCGCCGAGTTCGATCGCCGACGGCGAAACTCTGCCCTACGAAGGGGGGGCGCAACTCGACTTCGGGCCGGACCGCGACGCCGAGGGCCGCGAATTGATCGCCGCCTGTCCGTCCCCCTCGCCCGACAATTCGGTCCTCTTCGCCGGATCTCCGGTCGGTTCGCCGCCGGAGTCGTTCGGGATCTACAAGGTTTCCGACGACTGGACCGCCGGCGTGGCCACGCCGCGATTGCTCTTCGACGATCCTGGCCTGGTCGACGCGGAGCCGGTGGCGGTTTATCCGCGCCGGTTCACCCCCGAGCCGAGGCGGATGACACCGGCTCTCGCGGAGAGTTATGGCCGACCCAAGAGCGTCAAGCTCGCTTCGGGGGTGTCTTATGCCGGGGCGATGAGCTACCTTGAAAACGTCGCCATCGGCCAAGCCATCCGCAATCCGATCCCCTGGCATGACCGATCGGGCGGAAAACCAGTCGACCCGCGCGAGAACCCGCTGGTGTCGCCGCCCTCGAACGTGGCCTCGGTCGCGGTTTATGGGGCGAACCGCGACCGGTTCGACGATCCCGACCGACTCCGAGTCCCCGGCTCGTGGGAAAAGCGACTGGTTTTGCCTTTGGTCGCGGGGGATGATCTCAGGGCTTGGATTCCGAGCGATCCCCTCCGCCCGTCGGTCCTCGTCGGGTTGGACGACCAAGGCAAGGTGGCTCGATGGGCCGGCACGACATCGGGCAACCGTCCGGCCCGGACCTATTTCGCCTACGCGGGCGACCACTACAGCGGCATCCGCCCGAATGGCTACCAATACTGCAACGGCTGCCACACCGGGCACACCTTCGCCGCGCTCGACCCCACGGAACGGACCGATCAATCGCTTTTGGAAATGTTCACCGCCAAGTCGGCTCGGTGATGGCCGAAAAGGATTCGAAGGATGATACCAGCCTCGACGAGCCAGATCCGCGGCCGGAGGGCGACCACGGTCGCCCTGCTGGTGGTCGGCTATTCGGGCTACTACCTCTGCCGGTCGAACCTCTCGGTGGCGATGCCGATGATCGTCGACGATCTGGCCGCTTCGGGGATCGACCCGAGTTCGGCCAAGGCGAGCCTGGGGGCCGTCGTGTCGGCGGGGATCTTGGCCTACGCGCTGGGCAAGTTCTTCAGCGGCCCCTTGGCCGACCGTGTGGGGGGTCGGCGCAACTTCCTGGGGGGGATGGCCGGGGCCGTCGGCTTCACGCTCCTGTTCGCCCTCGGCGGCACCCCGTCGTGGTTCCTCGCGGCCTGGTGCGGGAATCGGCTCGCGCAGTCTTTGGGGTGGGCCGGGATGGTCAAGATCATCGCGCGCTGGTTTCCGCCCTCATCCTACGGATCGGCGATGGCGGTGGTCAGCCTCAGCTACCTCTTCGGCGACGCGGCGGCCCGCTGGTTCCTGGGCGTCCTGATCGACCTCGGGCTTGGCTGGCGAGGGTTGTTCGCCGGGTCGGCCGGGGTCCTGGCCCTGATCGGCCTGGCCTGCCTGGTCTGGCTCCGCGAATCTCCCGCCGAGATCGAAGTCGAGGCCGACTCCGGTGGCGACGACCGGACGACCGCCCCCACCGACGCCGAACCGATCGCCGAGGGAGGCATGATCGGCCGCCTGCTGGCCAACCCCGCGTTCCTGATCGTCTGCGGCTTGTCGTTGGGGATGACCTTGCTCCGGGAGATCTTCAACACCTGGACGCCGACCTATTTCGTCGAGGCGGTGGGCTTGAGCAAGGCCGACGCGGCTCGGGCCAGCGGCCTGTTCCCGCTGGCGGGCGGGGCGTCGGTCTTGCTCGCCGGCTTCGCGTCGGACCGGCTCGGGCGGCCTGGCCGGGGGGCGATTTTGCTCGTGGGCCTGGCCCTGGCCGGCGGTGCCCTGGCCGCGCTCGGCCTGGGCGACTTCGGCGGTGCCAGGCTGACGCCGATCGCCCTGGTGGCGGCGGTGGCTTTCTTTTTGATCGGGCCATACTCTTACCTGGCGGGGGCGATCGCCCTCGACTTCGGCGGCCGGAGGGGCGGAGCGACCGCCTCGGGCTTGATCGATGGCGTCGGCTACCTGGGGGGCATCCTCGCCGGTCGGGGGATGGCCGACCTCGCCTTGAGCCGGGGCTGGGCCGGGGCGTTCCTGGTCCTGGCGGGCGTCGCCTGGTGTTCGAGCCTGGCGGCCGCCGCCTTGTTGATGACCCAAAGGGGAATGCTCGGGCGGCCCGCTTGGGCGACCCGTCGTTGATCGCGGCGGACGGAAAGGGAAGAATCAGTCGCATGAGGATCGCCGACGAAGTCATCAATCTCCTGGCCGGCCCCGGCCGAGAAGCCTACCTGGGCGAGCCGGTCTCGCAGGCCGAACACGCCCTGCAGGCCGCCAGGCTCGCCGAGCGCGACGGGGCACCCGACTCCCTGGTCGTCGCCGCGCTCCTGCACGACGTCGGCCACCTGGTCCTGGGAGGCCCGGGAGACGTTGCCGATCGAGGAATCGACGCGCACCATGAGGATGCCGGGGCCGTCTGGCTCGCCGAGCATTTCGGACCCGAGGTCGCCACGCCGGCCCGGCTCCATGTCGCCGCCAAGCGTTACCTCTGCTCCATCGATCCAAATTACCTCGACGGGCTTTCGGGCGCGTCGAGGCGGAGCCTGGCGTTGCAGGGCGGCCCGATGTCGCCGACCGAAGCGGCTCGATTCGAGCACGACCCGCATCATGCCTCGGCTGTCAGGCTCCGGCTCTGGGACGACGAGGCCAAGGTCCCCGGGCTTGACGTCCCGGGACCGGAGTATTATCGGACCCGGATCGAGGCGGCGGCCAAGGCGAAGGGGTCTTGATGCTCGACCGCGAGTTCGACGACGCCGTGGTGGGCGCCGGGATCGTCGGCCTGGCCACGGCCTATCACTTGGCCCGCCTGGGGCGCCGGGTCGTCGTGTTCGAGCGCTCGGCGAAGGCTTCGGGGGCTTCGGTCCGCAACTTCGGGATGCTCTGGCCGATCGGCCAACCCGCCGGTCCGGACCGAGCTTTGGCGCTCCGGAGCCTGGAAACCTGGTCGGGCGTCCTTCGAGAGAGTCGGCTCTGGCACGACGCTTGTGGATCGCTCCACATGGCCTACCACGACGACGAGGCCCGGGTCCTCGGCGAATTCGCCGGAGGGGGCGCTTCCTCGGGGCTGGGCGGCCGGTTGATCGGGCCGTCGGAGGTGGGCCGGCTCGCCCCCGGGGTCAAGCTCGCGGGGCTTCGGTGTGCTTATTTCAGTCCGACCGAGGTTTGCGTCGACCCCCGAGAGGTCGTCGCCAGCCTCCCGGGCTTCCTGGCCGAGTCGCTCGGGGTCCGCTTCGAGTTCGGTCGGGCCGTGGTCGGGTACGACCGGCCTTCGCTTCGCCTCGGCGACGGCGAGCGTTGGTCCGCCGACCGCCTCTGGGCTTGTCCCGGCTCCGACCTGGAAACCCTCTACCCCGAGGCGTTTCGCCACCAAGGGGTCGTCCTCTGCAAGCTCCAGATGCTCCGGACCGAGCCGGTCGAGCAAGCTTGGCGGCTCGGCCCGATGCTGGCGGCCGGGCTGACGCTGCGGCATTATCGAGCCTTCGAGGGGTGCGGCTCGCTCGCCTCGGTTTGCGAGCGGGTGGCCCGCGAGTCGCCCTGGTTCGATCGGTTCGGAATCCATGTGATGGCCTCGCAGAACGGGAGCGGCGAGGTCGTCGTCGGCGACTCGCACCAGTACGGCGACGCCATCGAGCCGTTCGACCGCGCCGAGGTCGAAGCGTTGATCCTCGACTATCTCCGCGGGTTCCTCGACGTCCCCAACTTCCGAATCGCGGCCCGATGGAGCGGGATCTACGCCAAGCATCCGACCAAGCCCGCCTTGATCGCCCGCCCATCGCCCGGGGCGACGGTCATCGCCTGCCTCGGGGGGGCCGGCATGACCTTGTCGTTCGGGGTCGCCGAGCGGGCGGTGCTCGACGTCCTCGATCTATGATCGATTTCCGGGATCGGCATCACTGATTGGATTGTTGAGGCGCGGTCGCTTCAAGGGTTTGGACCTGGGCCTCTTGCTGTCCAGGGGTCGCCCCGAGGACCGCGTCGAGCCGGTCCTTGTCCAAAGCCCCCTCCCATCGGGCGACGACGACCGTGGCCACGCCGTTGCCGATCAGGTTCGTGATCGCCCGGGCTTCGGACATGAAGCGGTCGATCCCCAGGAGCAATGCCAGGCCGGCGACGGGGACGGTCCCGGTGGTCGAGAGGGTCGCGGCCAGGGTGATGAAACCCCCTCCCGTCACGGCGGCGGCCCCTTTGGACGTCAGGAGGAGGACGCCGAGGATCGAGAGTTGTTGGGTCAAGTCGAGGGGTACGTTCGTGGCCTGGGCGATGAAGATCGCCGCCATCGTCAGGTAGATCGACGTCCCGTCGAGGTTGAACGAGTACCCCGCGGGGATCACCAGCCCGACCACGGGCCGGGCGCAGCCGAGGTTCTCGAGCTTGGTGATCATCCGGGGCAAGGCGGCCTCGGAGGACGAGGTTGCCAGGACGAGGAGGATCTCCTCGCCGATGTATCGCAGGAACCGCACGAGGCTGAAGCCCGAGAGCCGGGCGATCGATCCCAGGACGACGAACACGAAGACGAGGCAGGTCCCGTACACGCAGGCCATCAGCTTGCCGAGCGACACCAGCGAGCCCATCCCGTAAGCCCCGACGGTGAACGCCATCGCCCCGAAGGCCCCGATGGGCGCGACCCGCATGATCAGGCCGATCGCGGCGAACAAGGCGTGCGAGAGCCGGTCGAGCAGGTCGACCAGCGGCTTCCCCTCGTCGCCAATCCGGGTCAACGCCAGTCCGAGCAGGACCGAGAACAGCAAGACCTGGAGGATCTCGCCCCCGACGAACGCCCCCACCGCCGACTCGGGGATCATGTGCAGGAACAGGTCGACCGTCGTCTTCGCCTTGGAGGTATAGGCGGCGACCCCTCGGGTGTCGAGCGTCCGGGCGTCGGCGTTGATCCCGACCCCCGGGCGAGCCACGTTGACGACCACCAGGCCGATCAAGAGCGCGAGGGTCGACACCACCTCGAAGTAGACCAGGGCTTTGAGGCCGACCCGCCCCACCTCCTTCAAGTCGCCCACCTTGGCGATCCCGACGACGACCGTGGCGAAGATGATCGGCGCGATCATCATCTTGATCAGCCTGATGAACGCATCCCCCAGCGGCTTCATCTCCGTCGCCAAGCCCGGCCGGAGGGCGCCCAAAAGCACGCCAAGCGCGATGGCGACGAGGACCTGGACGTAGAGGTGGGCATACCAGGGCGGACGCCCCGTGGTGGGATTCCTCGGGTGGATGGCCTTGGCCTCCTCGAATGGGTTAACCTTGGAGGGACGGAAACAGCTTACCCGAGGGGTCGACCGCTTCCCGAGGCTTTTTTCCGACGAATCCCGCCGATTCATCCAGGAACGATGATCCGTTGAGCCTCCACCCTCGCACCGCTTCGGACCGCGAACCCGGGTTTGTCCGGGTCCGAGGCGCCCGCCAGCACAACCTCAAGAACATCGACGTCCAGGTCCCGCGCGACTCCCTGGTCGTGTTCACCGGCGTGTCGGGGTCGGGCAAGTCGAGCCTGGCGTTCGGCACGCTCTACGCCGAAGCCCAGCGCCGCTATTTGGAGTCGGTTTCCCCCTACGCCCGGCGGTTGTTCCACCAACTCGGCGTCCCGGAAGTCGACGAGATCGACGGCCTGCCCCCCGCCGTGGCGCTCCAGCAGCAGCGGGGTTCGCCCTCGACCCGATCCTCGGTGGGAAGCGTGACGACGCTCTCCAACTTGCTCCGAATGCTCTACTCCCGAGCGGGGGATTACCCCCCAGGCCAGCCGCTCCTCTACGCCGAGTCGTTCTCGCCCAACACGCCCGAAGGGGCTTGCCCGCGATGCCACGGCCTGGGCCGGGTCTACGAGGTAACCGAAGCCTCGATGGTCCCCGACGACTCGTTGACGATCCGCGAGCGCGCCGTCGCCGCCTGGCCGCTGGCGTGGCACGGGCAGAACCTCCGCGACATCCTGGTGACATTGGGCTACGACGTCGACCGCCCCTGGCGCGACCTTCCCCGGAAAGACCGCGACTGGATCTTGTTCACCGACGAGCAACCCGTCGTCCCGGTCTATGCCGGTTTGACGCCCGAGGAAACGCGGCTCGCCCTCAAGCGGAAGGACGAGCCGAGCTACCAAGGGACGTTCTCGAGCGCCCGATGCCACGTCCTCCACACGTTCGGCAACACGCAGAGCTTGCTCATGAAGAAGCGGGTCGCCCAATATATGCTCGGCGGCGAATGCCCGGTCTGCCTCGGCAAGCGGCTCCGCGTCGAGTCGCTCTCGGTGAAGTTCGCGGGGATGAATATCACCGAGATTTCGAGGCGACCGCTCGTCCGACTGCTCGAAGTCGTGGCCCCTTATGCGGAAGGGACGGCCGACGACCCGACCCAATCGGCGATCGACGCGCCGGAGAAGGCGATCGTGGTCCGTCGGATCGCTCAGGACCTCGCGGCGAGGCTTGCGGTCTTGCTCGACCTCGGGCTGGGCTACCTGACCTTGGAGCGGAACACGCCGACGCTCTCGCCGGGGGAGTTGCAGCGGCTCAGGCTGGCGACGCAGGTCCGGTCGAACCTGTTCGGCGTCGTCTACGTCCTCGACGAGCCGTCGGCGGGGCTTCATCCGGCCGACACCGAGGCGCTTTTGCGGGCCTTGGGTCGGTTGAAGGCGTCGGGCAACTCGCTGTTCGTCGTCGAGCACGACCTCGACGTGATCCGACGCGCCGACTGGATCGTCGACGTCGGCCCCGGCGCCGGGGAGGGCGGCGGCGAGATCCTCTACAGCGGCCCACCCGAAGGGCTTCGGGCCGTCGAAGCCTCGCAAACCCGCCGCCACCTCTTCGCCGTCGAACCGCCGCTCGACCGGAAGCTCCGGTCGCCCAAGGGGTGGCTCAAGCTCATCGGGGTGACTCGGAACAACCTCAAGGATGTTGATGTGGATTTCCCCCTGGGAGTGTTCGTGAGCGTCACCGGCGTGTCGGGGTCGGGCAAGTCGAGCCTGGTGAGCCAGACCTTGGTGGAACTGGTCGCAAGCGAGCTTGGGGCCGATTTACCTTCGGATGACGAGGAAGCCGACCCGCTCGACCAACCGATCGAGACCGCCACCGAAGGGCGGATCGTTGGCGGGATGCCGGGGATCAAGCGGCTGGTCCAGGTGGATCAGAAGCCGATCGGTCGGACCCCTCGGTCGAACCTGGCGACCTACACCGGGTTGTTCGACCAGGTCCGCAAGTCGTTCGCCTCGACGCCGGAGGCCAAATCTCGCCACTACGACGCGGGCCGGTTCTCGTTCAACGTCGCCAAGGGCCGCTGCGCCAAGTGCGAGGGGGAAGGCTCGGTCATGGTCGAACTCCTCTTCCTGCCGAGCGTCTACGCCCCCTGCCCCGCGTGCCAGGGGGCGAGGTACAACGCCGAGACCCTCGAAATCCGCCATCGGGACAAGAACATCGCCGACGTCCTGGCGATGACCATCGACCTTGCCTGGGAGTTCTTCGCCGACGAGCCGCAGGTCCTTCGTTCGCTGACCGTCCTCCGCGAAGTGGGCCTGGGCTACCTCCGCCTCGGCCAGCCCGCGACCGAGCTTTCCGGGGGCGAGGCCCAGCGGATCAAGCTGGCCACCGAACTCCAGCGCGCCCAGCGCGGCGACACCCTCTACGTCCTCGACGAGCCGACCACCGGCCTCCACCCCTCCGACGTCGACAAGCTCCTGGCCCAACTCGACGGCCTGGTCGAGTCGGGCAACACCGTGATCGTCGTCGAGCACGAGATGCGAGTCGCCGCCGCCGGCGACTGGGTCATCGACATCGGCCCGGGAGCCGGCGAAGACGGCGGCCGGATCGTCGCCGCCGGGACCCCCGCCGAGGTGGCCCAGGCCAGGCGGAGCCAGACTGCGCCCTACCTATTGAGGGCGTTGCACGGATCAGTCGTCACCAATGACAAACCTCCTTTGAACAGCACCCGAGGGGGTCGGATGGTTCGCTCCTAGCAAGACCCGGAATCGTCCGTTTGGAGACGCTTGGGCCTTTCGGGCGACTCGAAGGCGACCTGCCGGGTGGTGGTCCAGGCGGTCAGGTCGCCGAGGGCGACGGCCCCGGTGATGCTTGGGGCGGTTGGGGTGCAGTCGAACGGGGCGAACGCGGCCCCGGCGGGGATGATGACCGAGTCGGGCACGATGGCCCCGGTGAAGTGGAGGGTTGCCTCGACGTCGTTGGTCGGAGGGGCGTCGGAGAGCCAGGAGACCTCGCCTTGGGATCGGACCCCGACGATCCCGGGGGGGACGAACAGGCCGACCTTGGCGGGATTCGCCGGCGGGGTCCGATCGCTCTGGACCGAGCCGGTGAACGTCGTGCTCGCGGGCCCGACCAGGGCGGAGATCAGGAGCGGGCGAGGCGCGAACCGGGTCGCGTCGGCGGGAATCAGGGTCAAGGTCGAGGTCCCCGCCCCGGTCAAGGTGGGCGGGTCGAAGCCGGCGACCACGCCGGGGAGGTCGTCGAGTTTGAGCGTCATTGTTCCCTGGAAGCCCGAGGGTGGGGTCACTTTCAGGGCCATCGTCTGGGGGCGGCCGGCGACCAGGGTGACGTTGCTCGAACCCGGTTCGAGCCGGACGGTCGAGGCCGCGAGGTTCGAGGGGGTCGAGGTGAAGGTCGCCATCTCGAACGACCGGATCACGGTCGGCGACGGGGCGTTGTTGGCGAAGTAGAACCCGCCGAACCCCGCCTGGGTGTATTTGGCGTCGGCGGCCCGGCAAACCTCGAAGTCGTTGACGAACAACTGGATCAACGGCCCGGCCGCCCGGAGCCGGAGCTTGACCGTCCCCGAGAAGTCGGTCAAGTTGCCGCCGCTCGCGGCCAGGACGGCGTTGGCGGTGTGGTTGTAGATCTGGAACTGGTTGTCGGCCACCCCCCCGCAATACCCGTTGTCGCCGGGCGAGGCTCCCGCCCGGACGGTCAGGAAGAAGCGGTTGCCGCCGGGCTTCGCCAGGTCGAGCGTCGCCGCGACCTCGTAGTCGGGCGATGGCGGCGCCGTGTTGAAATAGTGGGCGATCTCGTTGCCGAACCCCGAGCCGGCGATCCGAAGCCCGCCGTCGCCGGTGGCGACGAAGTCGTTCGTGCCGAACTGCTTGAACCACCTGGCCGCCTCGGCGAGCTTGGGAAGCGCCGTCCCGGCAGGCCCCTCGAATCGGGCCGAGGCGATCACCTCGCGGTCGACCGTCGGGGGAGGCGCGGGGGAAAATGTCATCTGGCCGCTCTGACCGAAGAGGATCGTGATCGGGGCGGCGACGACCAGGCCGATCGAGTGCAACCCCGGCCCGACCGGCACGACGATTGGTCTTGTCTCCGCCGAGGTTCCGCCGAATCGATCCGAGATCAACTCTCCGGTCGCGGTCGGGTGGCCGTCGACGAGCGCGGTGATCGCGGGTTTGCCCGCCTCGGCGGACTGGTATCCCTTGAGGGTGTAGGTGAGGTAGCCCCCGGTCGGGAACCGGTATCCCTTCGAGAACAAGAGGTCGCCGAGTTTGAACTTGCCGTGGAAGGCCGGGTTCGGCTCCGAAGGCGGGACGGCGGGGATGTTGATGGCCTCGGCGGGCGGGTTGGCTCGGGCGTCCTTGAGGCCGAGGTACTTCGGGTGGTTGAGGTTGCCGAGGGTGTCGAGGACCCGCCAGTTGCCGATCGAGAGGTGGTAGACGATGGCGAGCGAACCGCCGTCGGCGTAGTAGTCGGTCAAGGTCTTTCGCGCCAGGGCGCGGGACCTCGGGTCGCTGGTCAACTTGTTGGTGAAGGGGTTGAACGCGGCCTCGCCGATGTCGAACCCCATCTCGTAGGAGGCGTGTTCAAGTCCGTATCCGGCGAGGATCTTGACCTCGTTGGCGTGCGACATCGGCTCCAGGCCCGAGGCGAAGATTTCGTTGGCCGTCTTCGAGTTGCCGGTGACGGCCTTGTTGACCGGGTTCCGGTAGCCGGCCCCCCCGCCCCCCCAGACGTAGTAGCTCGGCGGATGGGGGTTGGCGACGTGGTTCGCCCCATCGCCGTTGTTGTAGAACTTGTTCAGGTAGTCGAGCGGGATCGTCAAGGTGTTCGAGTCCATGATGAACGCTTCGAGGATCGGCCGGACCCTCGTCATCATCGAGGCGTCGCCGAAGACCTTGCGGGCGATCTCGGAGCAGAGCCGCAAGCGGTCGCCGACCCGTCGCCGGGCCCAAACCCAGCGGTCGGGCTCGCCGTCGAAATTGAGCGGAGAACCACCGGCGGTGCCCTCGGCCAGGGAGGCTTCGGCGTTGCGGGTGAACTGCGAGAACATGGCGTTCCAGACTTCGTTGGACCAGGCGAAGTAGAACTTCAGGCCGGGCTTGAGGCCGCGATACCTCGCCCGAGGCTCGGGGGCGGTATAGGGGTTCAAACCGTCGCCCCCGAAGGCGACGAGTTGCATCAGCTTGGTGATGTAGTCGTCGTCGGCGGTGTCGGGGATGTTGACGTAGAGGTCGACGTTGGCGAGGTTGGCGGCCTCGATCAAGTCTTCGAGGCAGGCCCCGACTCGCCCCTTGATCGGGTATTGGTTGGCGTACCCCGGATAGGTCCGGGCCGCCCAGGTGGCGTTGAGGTAGGAGTCCTTCAGGCCGTAGCCGTTGGTCCCCAGCCAGTCCATCCCCCGGATCAGCTCGCAGTCGCGGAGGACGGCCAGCCACTCGCGGTTGAACAGCTCTTTGCGGCGGTGGTATCTGGTCGAGCCGACGGTGATCGGCCGCATCAGCTTGATCCGGCTCAACCCGGTGCCCGGTCGGTCGGTCGGCTGCCGCCTGGTCTTGGTGAACTTGACGGAAAGCCCGTTGTCGTTCGACGCCGGCACGACGATCAAGGCCGTCGTCGTGTTGGCCGCCTGGTCGTAGCCGATCCGGGTGATGCTCGCCGCGCCCACGCCCTTCTCGACTTCCACGTTCGCCTGGCCGACGAACGACAACTCGTACGTCCCCGCCAGGTAGGGGACGGCGAACGGGGCCTTGACCGGGCCGCAGAACGCGAAGTCGGCCAGCGGCTCGCCGTGGCGGTCGACGGGGATGTTCGGGTCCGGCTCGTAGCTCCGGACGGTCCGGCACCACCCCCGGTGCTGGCGGAGCGCGTCGGCGTAGGTGCTTTCCATGTTCTCGCCGGGGCCGGCGATGTTCATCCCGAAGCGTTTGGCCATGATCGTCGGACTCGGCGTGATCGAAGTTTGAGGCCCAATGGGGGTCGGCTCACCCCATCCTAGCTTGTCCCGGCGCAACTCGCGCCGGCCCGCTTCGACTTCGTCGCTGTTTCGCCCCCCGAGTCGAGACGGTTGCCGGATATCACCCGGCCAATCGATCGGTCGCGGTGAATTTGACTCGGCGATTCGATTCGATCTGATTTCTGATTTGACGGTGCGCCTACAATCAACCGCAGTTCGGCGAGTTGTTTCCGGTGAGAGGTTTGCTTCGAAAATCGCGGCGGCTTGATCGTCGCCGTCTGATTCGAGGTCCGACCGGCCCGGAAGACGCTCGCCCAGGTCATTGTCCGATCGAGGCCGCCGCCCAACGCCTTTGCCCGATCGGATGGTTTCGGTCGTTGGATCGATCAAAAGGACAATGTCGGCATGCTTTCGACCGTCGCCCGCTTCGCCGCCCGCCGAGGCTTGATCTTGGCCTCCGCCTTGCTCACCGCTATTTTGGGTTCGGGTTTCGCCTCCGCCGACGAACCCGCCCTGCCGAAATTGAAGACCGAGGTGGCCTTCCCCAACCTCAAGTTCGACCGCCCGGTGGCCCTGGCCTACCCCAACGACGGCAAGAACCTCCTCTTCGTCGTCGAGCAGCACAAGGCGAAGATCCAGTCGTTCACCAACGCCAAGGACGCCTCCGACAAGCAAGAGTTCCTCCAGCTCCCCGACCCGATCAACCGGGACAACGAGGAAGGTCTGCTCGGCCTGGCATTCCATCCCAAGTATGCCGAGAACGGCGAGTTCTTCGTCTACTACTCGGCCAAGGATGACGTCCGCCGCTCGGTGGTGTCGCGGTTCAAGGTATCGAAGGATGACCCCCGCAAGGCGGACCCCGCCAGCGAGCAGCGGATCTGGGAGTCGGCCAAGGACCCGTTCTCGAACCACAACGGCGGCTGCATCGTCTTCGGCCCCGACGGCTACCTCTACATCTCGCTCGGCGACAGCGGCGCGGCGGACGACCCCCTGACCACCGGGCAGAACCCCAAGGACTGGTTCGCCTCGATCCTCCGGGTCGACGTCGACCACCCGAGCGACGGCAAGGCGTACGGCATCCCCTCGGACAATCCCAAGCTCCGCGACAAGAAGTTCGCCGAGTGGGCGCCCGAGGTGTACGCCATCGGCCTCCGCAACGTCTGGAAGTTCACCTTCGACAAGGCGGACGGGACTCTCTGGGCCGGCGACGTCGGCCAGAACAAGTGGGAGATGGTCCACATCATCGAGAATGGCGGGAACTACGGCTGGAGCATCTACGAAGCGTTCCACCCGTTCAAGACCCGCAATAATAAGAAGGACCCGGCCAGCCCGATCTCCAAGCCGATCGTCGAATACCCCCACGGCCAGCGCGACGACCCGAACCGGACCGACTACGGGCAGAGCATCACCGGCGGCTACGTCTATCGCGGCGAAGCCCTCAAGGACTTGGTCGGGACCTACGTCTACGGCGACTTCCAGACCGGCCGGATCTGGGGCGTTCGCGCCAAGGACGGGCAAGCCGTCGCCGCCGGCGAGTTGATCGATGTCAAGACCAGCAAGCCGCTCGGGATCGCCGCCTTCGGCGAAGACCCCAAGGGCGACCTGTTCATCCTGGCGTTTGATGGGCAGATCCATCGCCTCGTCCCGGCCACGGACTGATCGAGCCGGATCGGCGTCGCAAACACAGAGATCGCGGGTCGTCGGGGGAAATCCACATCCCTTTGCGGCCCGCGATCTTTCGTCGGTGGCACCACGCGATTCGGGGCGTCGGCGTTGTTTGGTTCGCGGTCATTGACTAAGCTGGGACAATGGACGTGGGCCGTCGCCGCGAAGAGGGGTGCCGGATGATCTTGCCGGGATGGTCGCGCCGAGGGTTGATCGCCATGTCGATGTCCGTCCGCCGCCCCTGGTTCGGTTGGGGCTTGGCTCTGGTCGTTGGCATCGGGTTGGTCCTGCTCGCCCCGAGCTTGGGGCCGGCCCAGGAGAATGCGGCGGCTTCGACGGCGATGGCGGCGGATTCCAAGGGGTCGCAGTCGTTCCTCCGATGGATGGGCGAAGCCTCGGGGCCGATCGGGATCGTCATCCTCCTGATGTCGTTCTACCTGATCACCGTGGTCGCCTGGATGATGTTCGAGTACCGCCGGAGCGTCGCCCTGCCCGACGCCCTGATCCGCGACCTCGCCGAGCGGCTCGCCGTCAAGCAATACACCGAGTCGTACCAGAGGATCGCCGACCACCCGTCGTTCCTGGCCAAAGTCCTCGCCGCCGGGGTCCGCAAGCTCCCCAGCGGCCTGGCCCCCGCGCAAAAGGCGATGGAGCTTGCCAACGACGACGTGACGATGGCGATGGAGCACCGGACCACTTATCTGGCCACCATCGGCACCCTCGGCCCGATGATCGGCCTGGTCGGCACGGTCTATGGGATGATCTTGAGCTTCCGGGTGATCGCCACCGCCGGGGCGTCGCCGCAGGCCAGCCAGCTTGCCGCCGGGATCTCCACGGCGCTGTTCGCCACGCTCGAAGGGATCGCCCTGTCGATCCCCGCCATCTTCTTCCACGCGATGTTCCGCAACCGGATCGCCCGGTTGTCGCTCGAAGTCGCCCTGGCGGCCGAGGGCTTGCTCGAACAGTTCGCCCCCGGCGTCCGAAGCCCGCACCCCCTGGCCTCGTCGGCCGTCGCCCCGGCCCGGCCCCCTTCGACTTCGGGGTCGCCCGGCGGGGCTTAAAGGAAGGACGGACCGGGCATGGCGTTCCGAAACCGGATGCGAGCGGGCGGCACGTTCGAGCTGAACCTGACCCCCTTGCTCGACGTGGTCCTCCAGCTCATCACCTTCTTCATGATGCTGATCCACTTCGGGACCAAGATCGAAGGGGCGTCGGCGGCGATCCGGCTCCCGACCACGCCCGCGGCGCTCCCCGGCGGCGAACTCGGGTTGGACCGCCTCGTCGTCGGGGTCGACGCCCGAGGGCGGTTGCTCGCCGACGGCGAAGCCCTCGACGCCTCGGCCTCGACCCCCTGGTGGCTCGAACAGGCCCAGAAGCGAAAGGCGGGCCAGGAAGCCCTGGCGGGGGACCGCTTCGCCAAGGCGGCCGAGGTCGCCGAACTGCCGACCCTGGTGGTCGTCCGGGCCGACAAGGAAGCGTCGTTCGGCACGGTCCGAGGACTGCTTTCGGCGGCCCAAGAAGCGGGGTTCGCGCGATTCTCGCTGATCGTCTTGCGGGGGGCGACGCCATGAGACCGCGAGTCCCGCGCCGGGCCGCCCTGGAAGGGTCGTCGATCCAGTTCCCGGTCACGCCGATGCTCGACATGGCGTTCCAGCTCCTGGCATTCTTCGTCCTGACGTTCCAGTCGCCGACCACGGAAACCCGGCTCGACCTGTACCTGCCGATCGCGCCCGTCGCGCTCCCCGGGGCGGCCACCGGCGAGGCCCGGACCAGCCCGCCCAAGAAGTTCGACCTCGACCTCGAATCCGACCTCAAGGTCCGGGCCGTGGCCGACGACCTCGGCGACCTGAAGTCGCTCAAGCTCGGCGACGCCCCCCTGGCCGACGTCTCGGCCCTGGCCGGCCAGTTGACGCGGTACGCCTCGATCCTCGAAGGCCGACCGCTCCGGGTCCGGGTCGTCGCCGACGACAAGCTCCGCTACGAGATCGCCGCCCGGATCATCGGGACCTGCAACGCCGTCGGCGTCAGCTCGATCCGCCTGGCCGACCCCGCCTCCGACTCGACCGGGGGCAAACCATGACGGCTCGCCCGATCCTTTTGACCAGCTTGACCCTCGGGACATTGCTCGCCTCGACCCGAGCCGACGACTCCGCCGTCTCGATCGCCGACCTCGCCGGATATCGGGCCGCGCTCGCCGCCAAGGCCGACCCTTCCACCGCGGCCCCGGTCACATTCCGGGAACTCTGGGATCACCCCGAAGCCCACCAGGGGCGGCCGGTCCGGTTGGAAGGTCGGGTGGCCCGCTTGTTCCGCCAGGCGAGCGTCGGCAAGTTCCCCCCCCTGGCCGAAGCCTGGGTCACGTCCCCGGTCGGCGACCCGACCTGCGTCGTCTTCCCGACCGAAGCCGGGCGAGCCATCCCGAAGCCGGGAGATCAGGTCCGGTTCGTCGGGACGTTCTTGCGGCGGATCACCTACCGGGGGGCCGATACCGACCGGGTGGCCCCTTTGGTGGTCGGCCCGGAACCCCCGAGCGTGCTCGACCCGGCTCCCGCGTCGAGCGGCGAAGGACTGGGCGCGATCTTCGGCGGCAGGTACCTCGGCGACTGGGGGATCGGCCTCGTGGCGAGCTTGGGCGTGCTCTGGGTCTTGCTCCGCCGCCACCTGTCCCGCCCCCTCGACCCAATCCAGCCGGTCGGCCTTCCCCCGAAATTTCACGACGGCGACGATGACGACGACCCTGATTCCTTCGGAGCCGATCATGTCGACCCTTGACGCGCAGACCTCGGATCAGGCCCGTTGGAAGCGTTGGGTCCATGCCCTGGTCGGTCGGACCCCTTTGACCGACCCCCGGTCGCTCATCGGCTCGTTCCTGCTCCACGTCGCGCTCTTGCTGATCGCGTCGGCGGTGGCGTTCCGGGCGACGACCGCCGCGCCCGAACCCGAGCCGACGTCTCGGGTCCTCCGGGGCGAGCTGGAGGGCATCGACAACCGGACCTCCGAGATTTCCAACCCCGGCGGCGGCGGCGACCCGTCGTCGGCGGCGACCGAAGTCGCCGTCGAGCGGGCGACCCCGACGGCCCCCACCCGCGACCCGGCGGCCGACGCCTTGCTCTCGGAGGTCTTGCCGACCCGAGACACCGTCTCGAAGGCCACCCCGACCTTGCCCGGCCCGTCGATGGCCGACCTCGGCCTGCCCACCGGGGCCAGCGCCGGGAGCGGCGGGATTGGTGGCGGCGGGGGCGTCGGCGGCGGGGTGGGCGGAGGCGTCGGACCCGGCACCGAGTTCTTCGGGATGCGCGATCGAGGGGGTTCCTACGCCTATGTGATCGACCGGTCGGGGAGCATGACGGTCCGCCACTCGCTCGAAGTCGCCAAGCGCGAGCTCCTGGTCAGCCTGACCCAGGTCCCCGCCGAGGCCACGTTCGCCGTCGTCTTCTACAGCAGCGACCCCACCGTCTTCACCGACGCCTCGGGCCGAGCCGGGATGATGCCCGCCTCGGCGAGCAACAAGCGTCGGGTCCAAGACCTCCTGGCGACGATCCCCCCTTACGGCGGGACCGACCACATCCTGGCGCTCCGGGCCGCGCTCGCGCTCCGCCCCGAGGTCCTGTTCTTCCTGACCGACGCCGACTCGATGCGGCCCGAGGAGGTCGGCGACATCCTCAAGTTCTCGGGCAAGACCCGAATCCACGCCGTCGAGTTCGGCCAGACCGGGGCCTTGGGAGGCTCGACCCCGCTTCGGACCCTCGCGCAGAGCACCGGAGGCTCGTACCGCTACCTCGACGTCAACACCTTCCGAGCGTTCTGATGCCGGTCGCGGAGGAGAATCGCGGATCGCATGGGAAAACCAAGAGGAGCCATGCTTTGCGATCTCCCATGGAGGAAGTATCCGCATGCGAGATCGCGGAGCGCGAAGAATTTGCCTGATTGGTTTTCCTTTGCAATCTGCGATTTCCCTCGTTGGACGCGCACAGGGCCGGATGTTGACACTTTGACGCCGATGATTAGTCGTTGCCACTCGGCGACAGGCTCGCCTATAATCGAACGGAAACCAAGCTGTCGGGATCGGACCAGGCAACAAGAGGTTCGTCGTGCTCGGAAAACTCAACGAATACTGGACTTCCGACCCGATCAAGGCGTTCGCCCTGGCGGCGGCTTTGATCGCCATCGCCACCACGCCGATCGCCTTCGCCATCCTGGGGCGGCTCGACTGGTTCCAGGCCCGGCGAGGGCGGGTGATGATGAAACCCTCGTTCGCGTCGATCGTCGTCGGGATGCTCTTGGTCATGGGCATCCCCGCCATCTTCGCGGCGCTGGTCGTCAAGAGCCAGGACTTCGACAAGGACCGCTACGAGTTCGACCCGAACAAGACTTGGTCGGTCCTGGAGCAAGGCCGGGGGTTCAAGTCGGTGGAAGACGCCGACAAGGCGGTCAAGGTGGAGATGGCCCGCCTGGCCGAAGAGCGGAAGAACCTGGTCGACGGCGTCAAGAAGCTCGACGAGGCGATGGTCGCCATGCGATCCGCCTCGGCGCAGTCGCAGGCGACCGCCCAGGCCGTTCCCGCCGTCCTCGAACGCCTGGCCACGATCCGACGCGCCGTCGGGGTCGACGCCCCCCAGCAGTTGATGGACTTCACCGTCCCCGCCGTCCCCGGGCCGATCGCCGGGACCGGAAACGCGGCAGGCGTGGCGACGCCATCGGTCGCCGCCGCGACCGGCTCGACCTTCTCGCCGAACGGGACGGGCACCGCGGCCTCGCTCCCCGGCGCCATCCCCGCCGCGCCGACCCCCGCCAAATCTGGTTTGACCCAGGCCGAGGCCGACGCCGAGTACGCCGGCGTCGCCGAGCCGCAGCGGAACCTGGCGTCGATGCTCCCGCTGGCCGACCTTCCCGCCGGGTGGGAGGTGAGCAAGTCGGGCGACAAGCACCTCGAAGCGTTCAACGCCGAGAACATGTTCGAGAAGATCGACGGTCGCGCCGAGAGCTTCACCCAGAACAACGTGACCGGGATGACCTACGCTTCTTACCATCCGATCGGCGACGACTCGAACGACGTCCAACTCTACATCTTCGAGTTCGACCACTCCAAGCCGCTCCGGGCGCAGTCGAAGTACAACTCGGAGAAGCCCGACCAGCTTGAAAAGGCCGCCATCGGGACCGAGGGGTACTCGTCGGCGGGGAGCCTGCTGTTCTTCGTCGACCCGTACTACACCCAGATCGTCTCGACCGTCGACGACCCCAAGTTCGCCAAGTTCACCGTCGAGATCGCCAAGAGGGTCGCGGCCAAGCAAAAGCCGGTCGCCGTGGCCGGCGGCGAAGGGGGAACCACCGCCGGCAAGGCCGAGGCGACCGCCGACGCCCTCTACGCGCTCCTGCCCGCCGGGCCGGGGAAGGCTGATCCTAAATTCGTCGCCCAGGACGTTTTCGGGTATGGCTTCTTGTCCGACGTCTTCATGGCCGATTACAAGGAAGGCGAAGTGACCTGGCAAGGGTTCCTCCGCCCCTACCCGACCGTCGCCGAGGCCGAGGCGGTGTTCGCCAAATATTTGGCCGCCGCCAAGGCGGACGGCGGCGACGCCAAGCTGATCCAGGCTCCGGGGGCCGATCAAATGGTCGTCAACGCGAACGTCGGCCTGATCGACGTCATCTTCCGCCGGGGGGGCGTCGTCGGCGGGGCCAACGGCGCGACCGACGCCGCCAAGGCCGAGGCGTTCGCTCGGGCGTTCATCAAAGACTTGCCCGCCGCCGTCCCCGGCGCGGGCTCGAAATAACTTTCCCACTTCCATCCCTCTTCATCCTTCGCTGGTTCGCCGTCGGCGTTTCCGGCCCATCCCCCACCCTTTGACCCTTTTGAGGTATCCCGATGGGTGAAAAACTGACCCGGACCCAGCAAAAGAACCTCGAACGACTCGGCGGCGTCAACCCCGCCGACGAGTCGTTCAGCCGCCGTCAATTCGCCACCCAGGTCGGCACCTACGCCGCCGTGGCGGGCGGTGCCGTCGGCGCCGGCTTGCTGGTCAAGGACCAGTGGGGAATGGAAGGGGTCAAGCCGCCGCCCCCCGTGAAGCTCAAGGATTACAAGGTCGAAACCTCGTCGAGCCGACCGAGCATGGTCGTCGTCCGCGCGACCCCACCCAAGTCCGAGGACTTCGCGACCCGCGACGAGGAATACCGCGCCCGGGAAGACCAGGCCCTCCTGATGATCAAGGCGGCGATGAGCGAGATGGGGGGCGACCGAGGCGTCCGCCACTTCATCACCAAGGGGGACGTGGTGGTCGTCAAGCCCAACGTCGCCTTCGACAAGAACCCCGACCTCGGCGCCACCACCCAGCCCGACACCGTCTCGGCCGTGATCCGCCTGTGCTTCGAGGCGGGCGCCCGCAAGGTCATCGTCGCCGACAATCCGATCAACAACCCCGAAGGCTGCTTCTTCAAGACCAAGGTCGGCGATGCCGCGCTCAGAGCCGGCGCCGAGCTGATGATGCCGCAAGACAGCTACTTCGAGCCGCTCTACGTCGGCGGCGAGACCATCACCTCGACCTGGCGGATGTTCTACCGCCCGTTCCGCGAAGCGACCAAGGTGATCGGGATCTCGCCGGTCAAAGACCATAACTTGTGCAAGGCGACCGTCACCATCAAGAACTGGTACGGACTCCTGGGCAACCCCCGGGCTCAGTTCCACCAGAACATCCACGGGATCATCTCCGACTTCGCCCAGATGATCAAGCCGACCCTGGTGATCGCCGACGGCCGCCGCCTCCTGATGCGGAACGGCCCGACCGGCGGGAGCCTCAACGACGTCAAGAAGTCCGACACCATCGTCGTCGGGACCGACGGCACCAGCGTCGACTCCTGGTGCGTCACCCGCCTCCTGGCCAAGCAGCGCCACGAGATCATCTATCTCGACAAGATCATCGCCCGAGGCTTGGGCAAAGACTGGCGCCCCCAGTGGACCCGAGAGATCACGGTCTGATCAGGACCGGCGCGAAGGCTTCACTTCCATGAAGCGACAAGCCCCGATGTTCCTCATGCCAGGTTCGAGGTCGGTGGTCCTCAGGCTACCGACCGCGGCGCGGCTTCGCGTTTCGCCCGAGATGTTCTGGGAAGTCGCCTGCGAGAACCGCAAGCTTCGCCTCGAACGCACCGCGACCGGAAGGCTGGAGGTTTTGCCTCCCGCCTGGACGATCACCGGCGCCAAGAATGCCACCCTGACTGGTCAGTTGTGGAGCTGGAACCAAGCCTGTGGAGCAGGCGTCGGTTTCGGTTCGGATGTCGGATATACCCTGCCCAACGGGGCGGTTCGGTCTCCCGACGCCTCGTGGATGACCTGGGACCAGTGGCGCTCCATGACGCCCGAGCAGCGCGAGGGATTTCCTCCCTTCTGCCCGAAGTTCGTGGCCGAACTCCGCTCTCATGGGGATCGTTTGAAAGTCCTCCGTCGGAAGATGCGCGAGTATCGATCCCAAGGGGCGGAACTCGGCTGGCTGATCGACCTGGTCCGCAAGCGAGTCGAGGTGTACCGATCCGATCAACCCGTCGAAGTGCTCGACAATCCCACCCATTTGTCGGGCGAAGCGGTGTTGCCGGGCTTCGTGCTCGATCTCAACGACATCTTGGCCGATGATCTTCTGTTCCGATCCGCCCCCGAGGAGAAGCGTGATGGCAACGGATAAAGCGATCCGTCAGCGAGGTCGTCCCAAGGTCGGGGTTCAGGTCGCCACCGCCTTACCGTTTGTTCTCGAACTGCCAAGATCGGCGAAGTTGACCGTTTCCCCCGAGATGTTCTGGAAAATCTGTTGCGAGAACCGCGACCTCCGGCTCGAACTTACCGCGAAGGGAAAGTTGATCGTCATGGCACCAGCCGGAGGGGAGTCGGGGGGGCAAAATGCTGATCTTGTGACCGACCTTAACATTTGGTGCCGGACGGACGGGACCGGCAAGATTTTCGATTCCTCGACCGGTTTCACTTTGCCCAACGGGGCGGTCCTCGCCCCCGACGCCTCCTGGATCAAGCTCGATCGATATTTGGCGCTCTCCCTTGAGCAGCGGAAGCGGTTCCCCCCGATCTGCCCCGATTTCGTGGCGGAGTTGCGTTCGCCCTCGGACGGGATACGGGCATTGCGGCGGAAGATGCGCGAGTACGTCGCCCAAGGGGTCCGGCTCGGCTGGCTGCTCGACCCGATCACCGGCCAAGCCGAGGTGTACCGGCCCGGTCGGGATGCCGAAGTCCTCGACCGCCCAGCGACGCTTTCGGGTGAAGAGGTGTTGCCCGGTTTCGTGCTGAACCTGCGGGGCATCCTGTTCGACGACGCGGTTTGATCCGAGGGGGATGAGGCGATGGCGACCGGGAAGACCCGCCGCGAAGTTGGTCCGGCGAAGTCCGGCTTGCAGGTCTCCGACCCGAGGCTGCTTGTCATCAAGTTGCCGAGATCGGCGAAGCTCCGGGTTTCGCCCGAGATGTTCTGGCGGCTTTGCGGCGAGAACCCCGACCTCCGGCTCGAACGCACCGCGAAGGGGAAGCTGATCGTCATGGCGCCATGCGGTCTGGCCACGGGCGGCAGAAACTCGAAGCTGGCCATGAGGCTAGGAAACTGGGCCGAGGCGAATGGGACCGGCGAGGCTTACGACTCGTCGGCGGGTTACACTCTTCCCAATGGGGCGGTCCTTGGTCCCGACGCCTCTTGGGTCAGCCATGCTCGTTTGGAATTGATCTCGCTCGCGGAACGAGAACGCTTCCCGAAGGTTTGCCCCGACTTCGTGGTGGAACTCCGCTCGCCTTCGGATCGGGTCAAGACGCTCCGGCGGAAGATGGTCGAATATCTGACCCAGGGGGTCCGGCTCGGCTGGCTGCTCGACCCGTTCACAGGTCGGGCCGAGGTTTACCGGACCGGTCGGGAAGCCGAGGTCTTCAACCGACCGGCCAGCTTGTCGGGCGAGGATGTGCTGCCGGGGTTTGTGCTCGACCTTCGAGGCATCCTGTTCGACCAGGCGGTTTGAAAGGAGCGAGGCGACATGGCGACGATTTCGAGACCAAGAATCCGGCTCGGCCTCCGGTCGACGGGGATGTCGATGACGGCCGCCGAGTTTGATGCCTGGCCCGCTTGGGCCTGGAAACGTGGGCTTCGCTACGAGTTGATCCGAGGAGTCCTGGTCGTGTCACCACCTGCGGGCAACGGAGAAGTCGACCCGAACGAAGACTTGAATTACTTGCTTCGGTCCCATCAGGAAAATCATCCCCAAGGGGGGGTGATCGACAAAACTTTGTCCGAGCAGACGTTGCCGACGACCGAGAACCGCCGCCGCTGCGACCGGGCGATCTGGTTGGGCCTGGGCCGTGTACCCGATCTTGAGAAAGACTTCCCGAGCATCGTGGTGGAGTTCGTTTCTCGGTCTCGCCGCGACTTTCGCCGCGATTACGAAGAAAAACGGGACGAATATCGCCAAGCAGGCGTCCGGGAATACTGGATCATCGACCGGTTTCGCCGTATCATGACTATCTACCGCTATAGTCGCGACCCGGGCCAGCCCGAAGCCGTCGTCGTGGTCGCCGAGGCCGAGACGTATCGGACGGACCTCATCCCCGGTTTCGAATTGCCGCTGGCTCGACTCCTCCGACTGGCGGATCAGTGGACTCGCCCGCCCCGGACCAAGCGGAAACCACCCCACAAGCTCCCCGAGGGAGACCCTCGCTGATGGTGAAGATTCGCCGAGCCTATGAGGTCCTTTTCCTCGGGCTTTTCCTGTTCTTCCTGTTCATCACCGACCTCCGCTATCTCAAGGGGTGGCCGGTTTCTTTGTTCCTCGAAGCGACCCCGCTGGTGGCCCTGGCCACGGCGTTGACGACGCACACGATCTACCGGAACCTGGTCTGGGGCCTGGTCGTGATCGCCATCACGATGATGCTCGGCCGGGTCTGGTGCAACTGGATGTGCCCGTTCGGGATCATGCACCACTTCTTCGGCTGGATCGGCAACCGCCGCTCCACGAAGCAGATGATCGAGGTTAATCGGTATCGCAAGATTTATGCCGTCAAGTACTACATCCTCGCCGCCATGCTGGCGATGGCCAGCCTGTGGATGATCCCCACCGCGCTCGACGCCCCCAACCAGATCCTCCGGGCCTACGCGGAGAGGGCGGCGAACCCTGGTCCGAGGTTCCGCCTGGGCGACGCCACCGTCGGGCTGTTCGCGATCGCGGCGGTCGTGTTCATCCTCGGTCAAATCTATGGCTGGGCCTCGACGAAGTACAAGAAGGGCGTGGTCGGCGACCGGACCCGGAAGCGGGTGATGCTCGGCGTCGGCCTGGGGTTGTTCGGCCTGATGGTCGCGGCGGGGCCGACCCGGGTCGTCGGGGCGGTCGGGACCGGATTCGCCAACGCCGCCGAGGAGCACAAGGCCGAGAACAGCACCCTGCAAATCGGCCTGCTCGACCCGATCGCGCTGACGGTCCGGTCGATGACCACCTCCGTCTTGCCGACCGTCCACATGGCGTCCGAAGGGGTCTACACCGAGCCTCGCGAATACTGGCAAGCCTGGATCGTCGGCCTCCTTTTTTTCGGGTTCCTGGTCGCCAACTGGTTCATCCCTCGGTTCTTTTGCCGGGCGATCTGTCCGCTCGGGGCGCTCCTGGGGATCTTCAGCCGGTTCGCCCTCTGGCGGATCGACCGCGACCCGGTCCGATGCACCGACTGCGACCTCTGCATCAAGAACTGCGAAGGAGCTTCCGACCCGCACGCCGACCTCCGCAAGAGCGAGTGCTTCGTCTGCCTCAACTGCATCGAAGACTGCCCGCACGACGCCCTCCAGTTCCGCTTCCTCCCTCGGAAGGCGAGCGAGGTGACCTTGCCCGCCGTCGGTCGCCGCCAGATGCTTTTGTCGGGGGCGTTCGGCTTGCTGTTCTACCCGATGGTCCGCAAGTCGGGCGGGGTCCGGAAGAACTTCAACCGGGCGGTGATCCGCCCTCCGGGTTCGGTCGCCGAGGATGAGTTCCTTCGCCGCTGCATCAAGTGCGACCAGTGCATCCGGGTCTGCCCGACCAACGTCCTCCAGCCCGCCTTGTTCGAGGGGGGACTTGAAGGGCTTTGGACCCCGATCATGATCTCGAAGATGGGCTGGTGCGAGCTGAACTGCACGCTTTGCAGCCAGGTCTGCCCGACCGGGGCGATCCGGGAAATCTCGATCGCCGAGAAGCTCGGTGCCGGGCCGTTCGAGTCGAAGGGGCCGATCAAGACCGGCACCGCGTTCTACAACCAGGGGCGCTGTCTCCCCTGGGCGATGGACGTCAGTTGCGTGGTCTGCGAGGAAGTTTGCCCGGTCAGCCCCAAGGCGATCTTCACCCGGAACGTCGACGTGACCGACCGTTGGGGGGCGACCCTGCAGCTCAAGCGGCCGTTCATCGACGCCGAAAAGTGCATCGGCTGCGGGATCTGCGAGCATGAATGCCCCGTCAAGGACGACCCCGCCGTCTACGTCACCGCGATCGGCGAAACCCGCGACAAGTCGCGGTCGCTCCTGTTGTCGCTGGTCGAAGACGACGTCCAGGATTGGGTTTCGGTCTGATCGACGACGATTTCCATTGGATCTGATCGCGGGGTTCGATCCGAGGTTCGGGTCGAACCCCGCTTTCGTTTCCCTTCGGGAAAATCGGGCTGGAACGGATCGTCGATTTCGCCGATAACCCGGTCGAATGGACGTTTCGCCCGGCCCGAGGGATCAGGATCATGGCCTCGAATCGAACTCGCCCCGCCCCCTGGGGCCTGGTCGGGATGCTGGTCCTGGTCGGCTTGGGCGAGGCGTTCGTGGGCCACGTTGAGCCGTCGATCGTGGGGGTCGAGCCTTGGGACTGGCGGCGGACGGGACAGGCCGCGAGCCTTTCGCCCGAGGTCCGGTCGGCGTCGATCCTCTGCTTCGGCGACAGCCTGGTCAAACTCGGGGTCCAGCCTCGGGTCCTGGAAGCGGGGCTGGGGAACCATCGCCGGGCTTACAACCTGGCCCTCTGCGCGGGTCGGGCGCCTTCGAGCTGCTTCCTGCTTCGCCGGGTGCTCGACGCCGGGGCGAAGCCCGAGGCCCTGATCGTCGACTTCAACGACTCGTTCCTGGCCGAACCGCCCGAAACGACGATCCGGCTCTATTCCGAACTCCTCCACCTGGGGGAAGCCCGAGAACTGGCCCGGACGATGGCCCGCCCCGACTTCGCCTCGACGGTGCTCACTTTCCGATGGCTCAGGGCGGCGAAGAACCGGTTCGAGATCCGCCAAGCCGTCATGGACGCCTTGCTCGGTCGGCCCGACGAGGGGAAACGGTCCGCTTCGGTCGCGCTTCGGAAGAATTGGAAGCGGAACCAAGGGGGCCAGGTGATGCCCAAGGTCGCCACCCCGTTGCCCGACGACCCCGCCGCCTGGGCCTGGGTCCAGCCTTCGGGGTGGCGAGCCGACCCGACGAACGCCGCGTACCTGTCCGCCTTCTTCGAGCTTGCCGAGGCCCACCAGATCCCCGTGTTCTGGCTCTTGCCCCCACTCCACCCCGGTTTCTCGGCTCGTCGGGCCGAGCTGGGCTTGAACGCCTCGTTCGACGCCTTCATCTCGGAAACTTTGGACAGGTTTCCCCGGGTCGTGGTGGTGGACGGGCGGGCGGCGAAGTACGATGCGTCGGTGTTCATCGACATGGCGCACCTGGACCTCGACGGTTCGAGGCGGTTGAGCGAAGCCTTGGCCTCGGTCGTGGCCGAAGGTCTGGCCCGCCCTGGACCTCGGTTTGTGGCCTTGCCGCCGTCCTCGACGACCCGGCTTGCCGCCGAGGGGGCGTCGATCGCTCGATGAGGGGTTGTCTCGGGTTTTCTCTCCTACTGAGTCGGACGCCATGAAACGCCTGTTCAACCGCGCCGATCGCGTGGTCGAAGAATTGCTCGAGGGCCTGGTCGCGCTCCACCCCGGTCTCCGGAAGCTGCCCGACCAGACCGTCATCATCCGGGCTGATGCCGATGCGTTCAAGGTGTCGAACCGGGTGGCGATCATCTCCGGCGGGGGGTCGGGGCACGAACCCGCGCATGCCGGATACGTCGGCCAGGGGATGCTGAGCGCCGCCGTGGCGGGCGACGTATTCACTTCGCCGCCGCCCGACGCCGTGCTCGCCGCGATCCGAGCGGTGGCCGGCCCCTCGGGCGCGGTCCTGATCGTCAAGAACTACACCGGCGACCGGCTCAACTTCGGCCTGGCGGCGGAGATTGCCCGGGGCGAGGGGATTCCGGTCGAGATCGTGGTCGTCGCCGACGACGTGGCGATCCCCGCCGCCGAGATCGCCCAGACCGGCCCCCGAGGGTTGGCCGGGACGGTCCTGGTCCACAAGGTCGCCGGGGCCTCGGCCGAGTCGGGGGCCGATTTGGCCGAAGTCGCGCGCGAGGCCCGAGCCGCCGCCTCCCTCGTCGCCACGATGGGCGTGGCCTTGACCCCCTGCACCGTCCCGATCGCCGGCAAGCCGGGGTTCACCCTGGGAGACTCCGAGGTCGAGATTGGCCTGGGAATCCACGGCGAGCCTGGCGTCCGAAAAGCCGCGATCGAACCCGCCGACGCCCTCGTCGCCCAACTCCTGGGGCCGATCCTCGCCGCTCGAACGTCTCGCTCGGCAACCACTTCGGGCGAAAACCGGGTCGCCCTCCTGGTCAACGGACTGGGCGGGACCACGAATATGGAGTTGGCGATCGTCGCCCGGGGCGCCTTGAGGCAACTGGCCGAGGCGGGCCTGACGGTCGAGCGGGCCTACGCCGGGACGTTCCTGTCGGCCCTGGAGATGGGGGGCGTGTCGTTGTCGGTCCTCGACCTCGACGACGCCCGGCTGCTCCGGCTCGACGCCCCGACCCTCGCCCCCGCCTGGCCCAACGCCGCCCCCAAGGTCCGGGTCGAGCCGTTGGCTTCCCTCGCCCAAGAGCCAAGCCGGGACCAATCCCAAACGAACCCAATCGAACCCGAAACCCAATCCGGGAAAGAACTTAAGTCGGCACTCGTCCGGGCCGCCCGAGCCTTGATCGCCGACGCCCCCCGGTTGACCGACCTCGACTCGGCGGTCGGCGACGGCGACCTTGGGATCAGCCTGGCCCGGGGGTCCGAGGCCACCCTCAAGGCGATGGAAGCCTGGCCGCTCGACGACCCCGCCGCCACCTTCCGGGCCTTGGCCGACACGCTCCAGAAGTCCTTGGCGGGAAGCTCCGGCCCATTCTACGCCGTCGCCTGCCTCCGGGCTTCGACCGCCTTCAAGGATCAACCCGCGCCGATCCCGAACGAACCCAACGCCGCCTGGCTCCGGGCGTTCCGGGCCGCCGTCGCCGGGATCGGGGAGTTGGGAGGGGCCAAGGCCGGAGACCGGACGATGCTCGACGCCTTGATCCCCGCGCTCGACGCCTTCGCCTCGGCCCTCCAGGCCAACCAACCTCTGCGTGAAGCCGGTCGCCAGGCCGCCCTCGCCGCCCGCGAAGGGGCCAAGGCCACCGCCCGGATGCTCCCGCGCCGGGGCCGCTCCAGCTACCTCGGCCACCGAGCCTTGGGCCACCCCGACCCCGGCGCCGAGGCCGTCGCCACTTGGCTCCTGGCCTTGAGCGAACCGGATGAACGCCGGTATGAACCCAACAACTCGACTCACCAAACGAACCAAATTGTCTAGGTTTTGCCGTAAACGATTCCCCTTGAACGACTTGTGATTTTGAATCGTCGATGGCATGGCCGGATCACCCGAAATCAACAGTGGCTTCGTTTCGTCAATTTCGAAAAGCGAGGCCACCTCGACCCGCGATCCCAATCGAAGCCAACACCAATTGGGGATTGGAGCGTTTGCTGATTCCACCGCAGACATCATCTGATTATCGGGAACCGATTATCAGGGTATTTCGGGCATCGCACAAAATTCGACCGAAAACTTGGGATCGACCACCCGAAAGCTTCATCACTCACCAGACCCGTGAGACAGGGTACGAGTCGAACTTGGCATCGGCGCCGATGATCGGGATGCCTTCGACGATCGCCTGGGCGATCAGGAGCCGGTCAAACGGGTCTTTGTGGTGCAGTGGCAGAGCAATCAAAGCCGAGGTATGTTTTGGCTCGATCGGAAGGATTTCGAAATTATTATCGACAATCGCCTCTTGAATAAATGCTTCATAGGGTCCGTTGAGCAAGTACTTGTGATTTTTCAGTTTGATGGCGATTTCCCAATAACTTGCCGGACTGACAAGCTTGTCATGGCTGAGGTCTTCGATGGCTGCCCGGGCGATGCTACTCAACTTGGGACTACCCAGGTGGAACCAGAGGAGGGCATGGGTATCGAGGAGTAGCCTCACTCCATGTAATCCTCGAAATCTTTGAGATGATCGTCATCCTCGGAGATGATGATGAGCTTCCCGCGCCCCCTCCCAAAGACTGGACGGCCCTTTTCCTTGGGTAACCCAACCAACTGGGCGATCGGTCGATCGTCCCGGGTGATGACCAGCCCCTCTCCGGGGGCGAGTTGGTCGATCAACCGCGCGAGATTTGTCTGAGCTTCTTCCACGGTGATTGATGTCATGGATCAACTCCCTTGATCAAGACGGTTCCAACCGGTTGATTGTAGCTCGCTTGCACCGAATTTCCCTACTACTTCTGCTTGGCGGCCCAGGCGACGTGGCGGGCGACCCCTTCGTGGGCGAGGAGTTGCTCCTTGGTGTTGTACAACTCGCCGAGGACGACCTCGTCGGGGATGATATCGTGGACCCCGTCGTGGCAGAGGCCGCAGAGGTACAAGCCTCGGTTCTTCAACTCGTGCTTGGAATAGCGGCGCTGGAAGCGGGCCCGGCGGTGGGTCTTGACGGGGAGGAGGTGGTGGAAAGTCAGCGGTTTTTCCCGGGCGCAGAACTCGCAGTGGGTGAAGACATGGTGCGGGTGGGTCAGCGCGGTGATGGGCCGGTTGTCGGCCTCGAGGGTTTCGGAGTTGGAGTCGTTGTCGTTGGTCCGGCCGTTGGCGGACTGGGCGTTTCGGAAAGCTCTCATGGTGACGGTCGCGACCCTGTGGGCTATGGGGGAAGAACCGAGCCGGCCTGTCCTTCGCCGAAGTAGCGACGGATCAAGGCCGGAAGCTCGACGGTGAACCGGCTCCGGGGCATCACGGGGTCGCAACCGGCGGCCTTGGCGTCCGCCAGGGCTTCGGTGTCGACGTGCGACCCGAAGGCGACGAACGGCGTGCCCGGCGGGGCGACCTCTCGATATTGTAGGAGGGTCGTCGAGTCCACCAGGTCGCCCGCGGCCAGGTCGACGAAAACAACCGTGGGCGTCCAGCGCCCCAGGATCGCCCGGACCAACGCGACGTTCCCCGCCACGATCACCCGGTGCCCCAAGGCTGACGCCGTGCCGGTTACCTTCGACGTGAAGATCAGGTCGCGGCTCAACAACAAGCCGGCGGGGCCGTCAAGGGTGGGAATCGTCGGTTCAGGGGTCATGGGCCGAGTCTCCGGTTTCATCGAGGGTCGGTCGAGCTGTCGAAGGTCCGCGCGATCCACTCGGGGGTGAACTCGGACGTGGCGGCGATCACGGCATCGGCGCCAACTTCGAGGAGTTCGGCCGTCGAGTACGTCTGCGCCACCCCCACGCCGCACATCCCGGCGCCGAGGGCGGCCTGGAGTCCGGCCAGGCTGTCTTCGATCACGACGCAATCGCCGGGGTCGAGGTCGTCGAGCTTGAGCTTCGGGTGGTCGCGGAGGGCTTCGAACGCCATCGTGTAGCCTTGAGGATCGGGCTTGCACCGGGTGGTCCGCTCGGCGGAGATGATCGCGGCGAACCGATCCAGGACGCCGATCCGCCCCATCGCCCAATCGATCTCGGGCCGGAGCGCCCCCGAATAGATCGCCAGGGGGTATCGGTCGGCGAGCCGGGGGATCAACTCCTCCACGCCTTCGTAGTAAGAGAGACCAACCTCGGCGGCCTCGAAGTAGCGTGACGCCTTGCGGGCGACCAGCTCGTCGACTCGGGTCGACGGGGCGTCCTGACCCGCGTCGAGCAGGGCGCGCTCGAAGCAACCCCGGTCGTCGTAGCCGAGGTAGTCGTCGTGGTAGCGCCGGAGGTCGAGGATGACGCCTTCTTCGGCCAGGACGTCGCGGAACAGGGCGAAGTGGACCATCTCGTCGTTGACGAGCACGCCGTTGAAATCGAAGATCACCGCGCGGATCATGCTCGCCCCAGGTCGATGACAAATTGCAGGATTGCGGATTGCAAAAAAAGTATTACCCGGTGAAATTCAGCAATTCCTCGCGTGATCTGCAATTTGCGATGATGCGATTTGCAATTCCTTCGAGGCTCAGATCGCTTCCGGCCCGCGTTCGCCGGTTCGGATTCGGATGCAGTCGTCCATCGGGAGGATGAAGATCTTGCCGTCGCCGATCTTGCCGTCGGGTCCGCTCCGGCCCGCCTGGATGATGGCGTTGACGGTCGGCTCGACGAAGTCCTCGTTGACGGCGATCTGCAACTCGATTTTTCGGAGCAGGTTCACCGTGATCTCGTGCCCCCGGTAGACCTCGGTGTACCCTTTCTGGCGGCCAAACCCCTGGACGTCGGTCACGGTGAGGCGAAACACCTCGACCTGCGACAACGCATCCTTGACCGCTTCCAACTTCGTCGGCTGGATGATCGCGATAATGAGCTTCATGGCGGGCGATCTCGGGCCAAGCGGAGGAGGAAGATCGAGCGAAACGATTTTCCCATTCTGCCCCGGAAACCTCCACCGTTCAAGCCGGCGATGGAAGTGGTCCCTGTTCGCGGTGACGTCAGGCGAGGACCACCGTCTCGGTGGACAGCACGAACTCGCAGCCGTGCGGGTCGAGTCGCGGCGGGATGGTGAATTTGATCATCACGGTCCCTCGGGGACGCGGGCGGGTGTCGCTGTTAATCACGGGATTGTTCGGCGCCGGTCAACCAGCCCGCTCGCGGTGCGTCGCGACCCCCTTGGGGGAAATCATCCCCCAACTTTCCCCCAAAGGCGGGTCTCCGCGGCCGACGGGTGCCGCGAGTCCAGGGTTCGAGTTGACGTCAATCCTCGGTCGAAACCCTCTCGCCATGTGAAGGGGAAGCCGGATTCCGGCCACGGCTATATTGCCGAGGCGAACAGCCCATCACCCTCTTGAAGGCTGTGCTGAAGGCGCTTTCGGATTCGTAGCCCAGCGACAGGGCGATGACGGAAATGGGATCGCCGGAATTCGCCAGCCTGTCCCCGGCCAGCAGCATTCGCCAGCGCGTCAGGTATTCGATGGGTGACGCCCCGACCGTCTCTTTGAACCGCAGGGCAAAGGTCGATCGCGACATGCCGGTACGCTCCGCCAGCTCTTGCAATGTCCAGCGATGCGCGGGATCGTCGTGCATGGAGGTAATCGCCGCGCTCATCTGTTGATCCGCCAGGGCGAAGAGCCACCCAACGCCACCCCTCAACCCTTCCGCGAGATGCACCCGGAGGGCCTGGACCAGCATCATGTGGGCGAGGTGTTGGATGACCAGAACGCCGCCCGGCCGCGGGTCGCGCAGCTCCCGCATCATCCGCTCCACAGACCAGCGCAGCGCCGCCTTATCCGATTCTGTCCGGATATGCACAATCGGCGGCAACACCCCCAACAGGATGCCGGCATGATCGCCGGCCAGGGTGAAGTACCCGCCAACACCAAAGAAATCCCCTCCCCCATTCCAAGTGGCGATGCCACCATTCAGCGGGGTCGAAAGCATCGTTTTGAAGTCGACGGGCGTCAGAGCCAGATCGCTTGCGAAGCGGAAGGGCCCTCCCAGCGGCAGCAGGACGCAGTCCCCCGTCTCCAGGCGCACCGCGTCGGGAACGCCCTCCGCGGACAACCAGCATTGGCCGGAAACCACGGCGTAGTATCTGATGCTTTCGTACCGGGGGAACTGGATTGACCATTCCCCGCCCGCATCAAAGCCACCGGACATGTAGCTGCGTGGTTTCAGCAGCGACAGCACATCGGAGAGCGGGTCCATGAGCCACCCCGGACGATTGCGAAGATAATTCGGACTCTAAAGCATAGATCGTATTTCGTCAATCGTCTACCTTGAGATCCACGAGGGCTGCGAGTGCGGTCACGCGGGGAAACAAAGTCGCCGAAACAAAGTCGCCCATGAAAAAAATTCTTGTCATCGGAGCATCCGGCTTCGTCGGGGGGCATGTCGCCTGGGCGTTGCTCGCGGACGGACACGCGGTCCGCTGTCTGGCGCGTAATCCCGCGAAGGTCCAAGATTTGGCCGCGGCCGGCTGCGAGGTCGTCCAAGGTGACATGTCCGATCTCGCGTCGATGCGGCAGGCCCTGGAATCCGTTCAAGCCGCCTACATCTCCGTCCATACGCTCTCACCCCAACATGCCAACACGGCGGGTCAGGGCTTCATGGAAGTCGAGATGAACGGATTGCGGAACATCGTGACGGCGTGCCGGACGCACGGCGTGCGTCGCTTGATTTACGTCACGTCCCTGGGGATCACGCCCGATGGACCGGGCGCGTGGGTGCGAGGGCGCTGGGAGACAGAACAGTTCTTGTTCAAGAGCGGCCTCGACGTGACCGTCATCCGGCCTGGCCAGATCGTCGGCGTGGGGGGACAAGGCTTCAATATGATGGTGGGCCAAGCCAAGAGGAGAGTCGCGCTTGTCCTGGGCGGCGGCCAAGGGAAGATGTGTAACATCGCCATCGACGACCTGGTCTACTATCTTGTTGGCGTGCTCAACGATCCACGGGCGAACGGGCAATGTTACGATGTGGGTTGCGATGACACCCTGACGAAAAACCAGATGATTGATGTCGCGGCGGAGGTCCTGGGCCGACCTCATCCCATCAAAGTGAATGTCCCTGGGACGCTCCTAGGCACGATTTCGCCGCTCATCGAACATCTGACCAAAGCTCCCCGAGGTGCGATCAAAGGCATTCTGGACTGCCTGGAGATGGACATGACTGCCAATTCCACGCCGATCCGGACGATCTTGCCTCGGCCGCCTCTGTCCTATCGCCAGGCCGTGGAACGGGCTCTGACCAAGGGGAAGTCTTGATGCGTGTCTTCGTCACCGGTGCCACGGGCTTTATTGGTTCCGCCGTTGTTCGAGAACTCATTGGCGCGGGCCATCAAGTGATCGGTCTCGCTCGTTCCGATGAGGCGGCAAAATCCCTCGTCGCCGCCGGTGCCCAGCCGCACCGGGGTAATATTCAGGACTTGGCCAGCTTGCGACGGGGAGCGGCCACCGCGGACGGCGCGATCCACACCGCCTTCTTCCACGAGCTGGGGCAAATGAGTCTGACGATGCGCCTGCGCGTCTTCCTGGGCGGGAGTCCCAGCGGGATCGTGGGCCGGTTCCTGGCGGCCACAATCGGCGCGGACCGGCGTGCCATCGAGACGCTCGGCAAAGCGCTCGGGGGGCCTGACCGCCCTCTGGTCGCCGCTTTTGGGACCCTGGCGATGAAGCCGGGTCGGCTCGCCACGGAGGATGATCCGTACGATCCCAGCTCTGCCGGGGGGCTGCGCGGCGCGACGGAAGAGACCATGCTGGCGCTGGCTTCGCAGGGCGTCCGGACCTCGGTCATCCGCCTTCCGCCGGTGGTTCATGGCATCGGCGATCGTGCCGGCTTCGCTCCGCGTCTCAACCAGATCGCCCGCAAGAAGGGCATTTCGGCGTATATCGGCGACGGCCGCAACCGATGGCCCGCGGTGCACCGGCTCGATGCCGCCCGGCTTTTCCGGTTGGCGCTGGAGAAGGGATCGGCGGGAGCGAGGTATCACGCGGTCGCCGAAGAAGGAATGCCGTTTCGAGAGATTTCCGAGGTGATCGGACGACGCTTGAATGTCCCGGTGGTCAGCAAGTCCCCGGATGAGGCGGCCAAACAATTTAGCTGGCTCGCGATGTTCCTGCCGGTCGACAACCCCGTGTCCAGCAAGTTGACCCAGGAACGGCTGGGGTGGAGCCCCACGCAGCCTGGCTTGATTGCCGATCTTGACCAGCCTAACTATTTTAAAAACTGAATCGACCCGTCCCCGCGGTGCCTTCGCGCCGCGGGGACGGACGTGCGAAGTGAAATCCCACATCCTCTCTGCCGGATTTTACGGCAAGACGGGGACACCGCGTCATAAATTGGGAACAGCGAAAACGGGGTCAGGTACCCATTGTGTGGCCAGGTCGAGAACAACGAGTCCCGAAAAACAGGGTCGGGTACCTTGAAACCGATTCGACCCCCTTCTTGCCCCTCCTGTCAGGTCGAGAACAACGACTCCACGAACGTGTCGGCGTCGAAGGGTTGGAGGTCGTCGATCCCTTCGCCGATCCCGATGAACTTGACGGGGAGGTCCATCCCCTGGCGGATGGCGACGACGATCCCCCCCTTGGCGGTCCCGTCGAGCTTGGTCAGGATCACCCCGGTGCAGCCGATCGACTTGGTGAACACCTCGGCTTGGCGGATCGCGTTCTGGCCGTTGTTCGAGTCGAGCACGAGCAAGGTCTCGTGGGGGGCGCCCGGGATCTTCCGGGCGATCACTTGGCGGACTTTTTCCAACTCGCGCATCAGGTGGGTCTGGGTGTGGAGTCGGCCGGCGGTGTCGACGATCAGGACATCCACCTTGCGAGCCAAGGCACGGTCGCAGGCGTCGTGGGCGACGCTGGCGGGGTCGGCGCCGGGCGCGCCTCGGACGAGGTCGGAACCGGAGCGGTCGGCCCAGATCGAGAGCTGGTCGGCGGCGGCGGCGCGGAAGGTGTCGCAGGCGGCGAGGAGGATCGTCTTCCCCTCATTCTTGAGCCGCTGCGAGAGCTTGGCGATCGACGTGGTTTTCCCCGAGCCGTTGATCCCGGCGACGAGGTAGACCGTGGGCTTGGCGGTGGAGATGGCCAGGGTGCCCGGCCTCGGGTCGGCCAGGAGGGTTTTCAGCTCGGTCTTGACCAGGTTGATCAGATGCTCGTCGGCAGTTCGCTCGGCGTAGGCGGAGCGGACGCGGTCGACGACCAGCTTGGTCGCCTTCACGCCGACGTCGGCGCGGATCAAGGTGGCTTCGAGCCGGTCGAGGAAGTCCTGGTCGACCTTCTGGCCGATCCAGGTCCGGAAGTCGAACAACCGGGCCGTCCTCGACAGCCCTTTCTTGAATCGGTCGAGCAGGTCCTTGAGCGCCATTGGGTCCACTTCAAGCGAGAAAGAGGGGATTCCGGAGGCCGCGAAGCCGTTCCAACTCGGCGGTCGTCGAGGTGATCGCGCCCACCCAACGCCCTGGTCGGTCGGGGGCGTGGAAGTCCGACCCCGCGGTCACGGCCAGGCCAAGCTCCTCGGCCCAGAGTCGCCAACGATGACCGACCCGAGGCGTGATTCCCGGCCCGTCGACCTCGATCGCCCCCAGGCCGGCGTCGGCCATCGCCCGCAAAGCCTCACATCGAAGATCATAAGGGGGATGGGCCCAACCGGCAACCCCGCCGGCCCGTCGGATCAGGGCGATCGCCTCGCGCCAAGGGGTCCGGGGCTTGGGGACCTGCGCCGGGCCGCCGTCGCCGAGGTAGCGGTCGAAGGCGTCTCGGTAGTTTGCGACCTGCCCGGTCTTGTGGAGGTAGTCGGCCAGGTGCTTCCGGCCCAAGGTGGCTCGGGAGTAGGTCTGACGGAGGAAGGGGAGGTCGATGGTCAAGTTGAGGGTCTTGAGCCGATCCACCATCGCGACGATCCGGTCAGCTCGGGCCAACCGGAGGGCGGTCGTCGCGGCGACGAGTTCCGGGTCGTCATCGCTGATGAAATAGCCGAGGATGTGAATCTCCCGGCCGTCACGCTCGGCGGTCAGCTCGATCCCGGGAACCAGTTCGACGCCGACCCGAGCGGCTTCGACCCGGGCCGAGGGGATGGCCGACACGGTGTCGTGGTCGGTGATCGCCAGCGCTGCCAGGCCGACGCCGCTCGCCGACCGGACCACGTCGCCCGGGGTGCAGGAACCATCGGAGTGCGTGGTATGGACGTGGAGATCGGCCCCAAGCCGCGGGACCGGCCGGCGGCGGCGGCTCACGCCTCGGGCCGAGGGCTTGGGTCCGCTTCGGGGTTCGAGGCGGGTTTGGATGCCGGTTCGTCGAGCTTCCGCGCGGCGCTCATCGCCTTCATCCGGTCGAGGACGCCGTTGACGAACTTGCTCGACTGCGCCGTGCTGTACCGCTTGGCCAGTTCCAGGGCCTCGTTGATCGCCACCTTATCGGGGACGTCGGCGCAGCAGAGCAGCTCATAAGCCCCGAGCCGGAGGATGTTGCGGTCGATCGCCGCCATCCGGTCGAGCCGCCAGTTCTCGGCGACGGTGGTGATCACCGAGTCGATCCGGGCCTGGTTCTCGCGGACGCCGTCGACCAGAGACTGCGAGAAGACGCAGAGCTTGGGCTCGGCCAGGAGCCGACGCTCGATGAACCGCGTCACCTCTTCGCTCGACTGGCCGGCGTTGAGTTCGAGTTGGTAGAGAACCTGGAGGGCGATCTCGCGGCCTCGGGTGCGTCGGGTCATAGAAACCTTTGGAGCCTTCGGGCCATCGCGATCAAGCCAAAATCCCAGTCAAAACCAACACGAGGACGCAAAACCTGGGCTGATTTGCAAACGCCAATCTTACACCAAAAGGTCCTTGAACGTGAAGACCTCACCCTTGCTCTCAGGGCGGTCATCGTCGAAGGCTTCAACCCATCCTGGCGTCGGCGACCATCGCCTTGTAGGCGGCGACGGCCATCCGGTCGCAGGCTTCGTTTTCGGGGTGGCCGTTGTGGCCCAGGACGAGCGTGACCTTGACCTTGTGCTCGGCCAGGAGGGCGTCGAGCCTCTGCCAGAGGTCGAGGTTGATCACCGGCTTGAACCCCGAGCCTTCCTTGCGGCGCCAGCCTTGCGACTTCCACTTCGGCATCCAGTCGCGCAAGCCTTTGCCGACGTAGGCGCTGTCGGTGACAAGCTCCACCTGGCAAGGCCGCTTGAGCGTCGCCAAGCCTTCGATGGCTCCCATCAACTCCATCCGGTTGTTGGTCGTGCCCGGCTCGGCGCCCGAAGCGTCCATGACCTTGCCGCTGGCGGGGTGCTGCAAGATGTAGGCCCAGCCGCCGGGGCCGGGGTTGCCCGAGCAGGCGCCGTCGGTGAAGAGTCGGACGAAATCGGCTCCGGCCGATGGGTCGGGTGTCATCATCCTTGAAATGCCTTGGGCAACGAACCGAAGGGGAGAAGCGAAGGAAGCGCCGAGGGGATCAAGTCTCCTCGGCGCCACGAGGCTTCAAGGTACCGGACGTCCGGCTCCGGCTCAATACTTCCGGACGACGCCGACCAGGACGCCGATGATGTTGACCTTGTCGCGGAAGATCGGCTTCATGGTCTTGTTGGCCGGTTCGAGGCGGACCCGGTTCTTTTCCTTGAAGATCCGCTTGAGGGTCGCTTCGCCGTCCTCGTCGCGGACGGCGACGATCTGGCCGTCCCGGGCGTGCTCCTGGCGGTGGATGATCACGTAGTCGCCGTCGGCGATATGCTCCTCGATCATCGACTCGCCGGTGACCCGGAGGGCGAACTTGTCTTCCGACCCCGACCACTCGGTGAAGGCGAGCTCTTCATCGGCCTGCTCGATCGCCTCGATCGGCGAGCCGGCGGCGATCCGACCGATCAGGGGAACGCCCGTCGGGGCGGCGGGGGCGCTGGTCGGGTCGTCGAGGAGCTGGATCGCCCGGGACATGTTCGGTTCCCGGTTAATCAGGCCCTTTTTCTGGAGCGCCTTGAGGTGGCACATCACCCCGTTGGGGCTCTTGATGTCGAACTGGGTGCCGATCTCGCGGACGGTCGGGCCATAGCCCCGCCCCTGGATCTTGCTCCGGATGAAGATGTAAATCTCGCGCTGACGGTCGGTCAAAGCTTCCAGGTCGGCCATGAACAAGCACTCCAGAAAAAGTGGACGGGCCGGTCCATCGCCCCTTCCCGTGTGGTCGGACCCCTTTTGCCAGGACGGCGGAAGGGCACAGGGCGCAATCCCCTCGTGTGGATGCTCAAACCAAGCACCACGACGGGCGATCACCATCTGACCCTTTGACTGCTAATGTACACCAGTCGCCCAGCGCACGCGAGAACATTTTCCAAAAATCGTGAGCGACCCTCACCCTAAAGCGGCAACACCAGGGTTGCGACCGTCCGCCCGGTGGGTAAAACTCGATCTCCCCCTTGAAGCCCGAACCGCCTGACCGCCAGACCTTGGAGTTGCCTCGACGATGCCCGAGCCTTCGCCGCCCACCCGGGTCCTGGCCATCCACGCCCACCCCGACGACATCGAATTCCAGTGCTCGGGGACGCTGGCCCTCCTGGGGGAAGCGGGTTGCCACCTGACTTTGGCGACCATGACGCCCGGCGACTGCGGCTCGATGGACCGCGACGCCGAAACCATCGCCACCCTCCGCCGCGAGGAAGCCCGGCAGGCGGCCCAATTACTCGGGGCCGATTACGTCTGCCTCGAATTTCGAGACATGGCGGTCTTCAACGACGACGAGTCGAGGCGACGGGTCGTCGAGGCGATCCGGAGGGCCAGGCCCGACATCATTCTCGCGCCGCCCCCGGTCGACTACCACCCCGACCACGAAGCCACCAGCCTCCTGGTCCGCGACGCCTGCTTCGCCACGACCCTGCCCAATTACAAGACCCGGCAATGGGAACCGGCCCCCCCTCAGACCCGGATTCCACACCTTTATTATGTCGACTCGATGGGCGGAGTCGACCGCGACAACCGGCCCGTCGAGCCGGAGTTCCGGGTCGACGTGTCCCGGTTCGCCGACCTCAAGCGAAGGATGCTCGCCTGTCACGCCAGCCAGCGCGACTGGCTCCTCAAGCAGCACGGGATCGACGAATACCTCGACGCCCTCGCCCAATGGGACACCCAGAGAGGCCAGATCATCGGAGTCGCCGCCGCCGAAGGCTTTCGCCAATACCTCGGCCACCCCTACCCGCATGACAACCCGCTCTTGAGTTTGATCAAGCAGGACGGTCGAGGTGGCAAGATTGGAACCAACGGAGATCCAACCCGTGCCCAAGTTTGATCCACTGGCCAGGTTTCATCATGCCATCATCGCCGTCGCCATCGAAAAGTTAGGACGCGAGTTGATTGAACCAAAACGTCGGTTCATCATGTCGAGTGGTAATTACCTTGCCCTTGAGATGATTGATGACACGATGCGAAGCGAGTCTAGTGCCAACGTGGAACGTTATCTCAATTCTGAGCATGGGCAAGATATTAGCACTTGAAATGTGGGAACGGCGACTCAAATGGGTTCGTCGGGTGAAAAAATGTCGAGGTAAACTTCGCGGAGCGAGATCGCGGCCGCGATCGAGTCAAGGATCAGGATACCGTGGGGCCAAGTCATTTCTGTAAGTAACCAGGAGCCATCAGCCTGGCGGTCGTGCTGTTCGACGGCCGGGATTTCTTGACCGATTAGGACGTAATGTTGCAGCGAGGCAAGCCGCTGATAATGGGCAAACTTGCCGGCTCGATCCCAGTTCCGAGTCGAAGGAGACAAAACCTCGAAGATCACTCGTGGATTTGTCAGGGTATCGAATGCCCCGTCAACGAACTGTGGCGTTCCACAAACCACGGTAATATCCGGATAGGTATATTCGCCGCCACCAAACGCGACTCGGAGGTCGCTGCCCAGCGGCCTACAGGGACCACCGCGGAGTTGGATGCCGAGGTTGATGAGGAGGTTACTGGTGATCTGATTATGGCGGAAACTTGCCCCTGCCATCGCGTACATTTGGCCATCATAGAACTCGCTCTTAACCTCGGCGGCGCGTTCGATGGCGAGGTACTGCTCGGGAGTGAGATGCGGACGAGGAACCGACGACATGTGGATTTCGCCCCCAACGTGACACGCGATCGTCGTGGATCAACGCCTTGATTTCAGTGCGGCTCAAACCGCTGATCGATCGGCAAGACTTTGAAATAGATGTCGCGGAGTGAAATCGCAACACCCACCGAGTCGAGAATCAAGACGCCATCAGGCCAGGCGATGTCGGTCTGGAGCCAGGTGTCGTCGTCCTGACGGTCGTAACGCTCGATGGAAGGAACTTTCTGCCCGATCAGGACGTACTGCCGGAGGGAAGCTATCTGCCGAAACTGGGCGAACTTGCCGTCTCGATCCCACTTCCCGGTCGTCGTTGATAAGACTTCGAGGATGACTTGCGGATTGAGCAGGGTGTCGAGCACCCCATCGACGAATTGTGGTTGATCGCAAGTGATGGCAATGTCGGGATAGGTATAAAGTCCGGTTGCGTTGATCCGGACCCTGATATCCATCGAGTAAAGTTCGCAAGGCCGTTCTTTGAGCTGGAGACCAAGCTCGCGTGACAGGTTTAACGTAATGAGGTTATGCAGTCGAGTCGTTCCCGCCATTGCATACATCTGGCCGTCGTAATATTCGCTCTTGAACTCGGCGGCGCGCTCGATCGCAAGATATTCTTCCGGTGTGATGAACGTCTTTCGGGCGGATACAGGCATCGGGGTAATCTCCCTCTCATTTCTCAAGGCGAAACGTAGTCGATCAACTGTGCTAGCATCCCTCGCATCTCCTTGCGGTGGACGATCCGGTCGAGGAAGCCGTGGCTGAGGAGGAACTCGCTGGTCTGGAAGCCGTCGGGGAGGCGGACTCGGACGGTCTGGGCGATGACCTTGGGGCCGGCGAAGCCGATCAGGGCCTTGGGTTCGGCGATGATGATGTCGCCGAGCGACGCGAAGCTGGCGGCGACCCCTCCCATCGTCGGGTGGGTCAAGACGCTGATGTAGAGGCCGCCGGCCTCGGCGTGGCGGGCCAGGGCGGCGGAGACCTTGGCCATCTGCATCAGGGAGAAGATCCCCTCGTGCATCCGGGCCCCTCCCCCGGAGCCGGAGACGATCACCAGTGGCAGGTGCTGGCGGGTGGCTTCCTCGATGGCCCGGGTCAGCTTCTCGCCGACGACGGAGCCCATGCTCCCCATGATGAAGTTGCTGTCGGTGGCGCAGAAGACGATCCGGATGCCCTTGACGAACCCCTGGCCGACGACGGCGGCCTCGCTCATCCCGGTCCGGTCCTGCTCGGCCTTGACTCGGTCGGGATAGGGACGGCGGTCGTTGAAGCCGAGCGGGTCGCCGGGGCGGAGGTCGGCGTACCATTCCTCGAAGGTGTCGGCGTCGAGGAGATGCGCGATCCGCTCCTTCGCCGAGATCGTGAAATGGTGGTCGCACTCGGGGCAGACGCTCAAGTTCTCGGTCACCTGCTTGCGAAACAGCGTGGCCCCGCACCCCTCGCACCGCATGAACACGCCTTCGGGCACCCTTTTAGGCTCGAAGTGGCCGTGCCAGGCGTTCGGGGTATTTCCGCGTTGACCGGCCATCGTTCGAGGCGCTCCTTCGGTGGCTTTCGGCATGCGGCATCCAGCCTTTCCGACCGGGACGAGAAGAAGGGTGGAAAAAAAGGGAGGGCCGACTCGGGTCAACGAGGAGATGGCCAAAAGGCGAGCGTAGCGGCAATGGCCGATCCGAGCAAGATGAGGTTAGGCGGGGTCGCCGTTGCGGTTCCAGTCGGGGCCGACCATGATCCGCTCGAACCCCCCGGTGGGGACGTGGTCGGCGAGCTGGACCCGAGGGTCGCGGCGGAGGAAGCAGGCGATGAACTGCGCGATCGGGTCGCAGGCGACCAGGCCGATCGCCTCGTCTCTATGCCGCTTGATCAGGGGTTTGAGCGCGGCCTTGATCCGGTCCAAGGCGTCGGGGACCGGCTCTCCGTGCGGCGGGCAGATCGTGCAGGGGTCGTCGATCCATTGGCGAAACACTTTTTGGTGCCTTCGCTTGATCTCGTCGACCTGCAACCCCTGCCACAACCCCTGGTCGAGGTTGCGGAGTTCCTCGACCGTCCGAGGCCGAAGCCCAAGCGTCCGGCCCACGGCCTCGGCGGTCCGGACGGCGTTCTCGCTCGGCCCGCAGTAGAGCGCCGAGAGGGTGAACTCGGCGAGCTTGCCGGCCAGTTCGGCGACCTCGGCCCACCCCCGGTCGCTCAAGGGGACGTCGAGGACCCCTTGGACGCGGTTTTGCTCGTCGTAGACCGTGGCGCCGGGGCGAATCAGGACGACTTGGGTCATTCGGGGGTCGGCGCGGCCGGCTGGGCCGGGGCACTGCCTCGCTCGACGCCCGATTGGATCGCCTGGTTCAGTTCGCCCAAGGCGGCGGCGTAATTGCCGTCGGGGCGGAAGACCCCCGAGCCGACCACCATCTGCGAGACCCCCGCCTCGGCGGCGAGCTTGGCCGTGTCGGGCTTGATCCCGCCGTCGATCGAGATCCACAAATTCGGCCGTTCGGCCCGGAGGGCGCGAACCTTGTCGAGGACCGAGGGGTCGAATTTCTGGCCTCCGAATCCCGGCATCACGCTCATCACCAGGACGGCGTCGGCCAGGCCCAGGAACGGCTCGATGCTCGCCAACGGCGTGGGCGGGTTGAGCGCGATCGACGCCCGGCACCCGGCGCCCTTGATCCGACGGATGAGTTCCGACGGGTCGGGCACGGCCTCGATCTGGAAGATGATCGTGTCGCAGCCCGCCTGGGCGAAGTCGTCGAGGTATCGGGCCGGGTCGGAGATCATCAGGTGGGCGTCGAACGGGAACTCGGTCCGCTTCCGCCAGTCGCGGATCACCGGGGCGCCATAACTCAGGTTGGGGACGAAGTGTCCGTCCATCACGTCGAGGTGGACCGCGACGGTCCCGGCGGCCTTGAGCGCGTCAAGCTCCTCGCCCACCTTGGTGAAGTCGCAGTTGAGGAGCGAAGGGGTCACGAAGGGCCGGGGGGCTGAGTCCCAGACCTTGAGCCGGGCCGATCGTTCCGCGCCTAGCTTACTCTCGTCCCCCATCCGTCGGTTCACCTTCTCAAAGAGTGGACGGCCGCCCCAAGGTTCGAGGGTCTCGAAAGTGGTTCCCTCGAAATGGGAGGCTCTTCAGATCAACGATCGGCGATGGCGGCCAGCGAGTTGAACGATTTTCCTTCGAGGCATTCGAGGAACGCCCCCCCTCCGGTGGAAACGTGGGTCATCTGGTCGGCGAAGCCGAACCGCTCGACGGCCTCGGCGGTCTCTCCGCCGCCGACGACGGTGATCCCCGAAGACTTGGCCATCCCCTCGGCGACTCCGAGCGTCCCTTTGCGGAACGGCTCGTCCTCGAACTTGCCCATCGGGCCGTTCCAGACGACGGTGCCCGCCGAGGCCAAAATCTCGTTGTAGAGCTTGACCGTCTCGGGGCCGATGTCGATCCCGATCCCGTCGTCGGGGAGGTCGGAGCCTGCCACGACCCAGGTTCTTGAGTCGGGGTTGAGAGTCTCGGTCATCAGGTGGTCGACGGGCAGAACCAGCTTGTCGCCCGCCAGTTCGAGGAGCTTGCGGGCCTCGTCGAGCTTGTCGGCCTCGACCCGGCTCTTGCCGATCGAGTGCCCTTGCGCCGCGAGAAACGTATAAGTCATCGCGCCGCCGATGAGCAGCTTGTCGATCTTGGGCAGGAGGTTCTCGATGACCCCGATCTTGTCGGAAACCTTGGCCCCGCCCATGATGGCGACCATCGGGTGCTTGGGGTTCT